>Ga0224736_1094_pt1 | contig 18616 bp, 15 predicted proteins | sample IA12soil_MG_GH6A_FD_161628 | JGI IMG/M metagenome (GOLD analysis project Ga0224736, IMG submission 161628) | Enriched cells from agricultural soil in Iowa, United States - IA12soil_MG_GH6A(-) | ecosystem: Environmental > Terrestrial > Soil > Agricultural land | place: USA: Iowa | collected 2017-05-08
CCCAACAAATCGCACATTTTGGCAAGTTGGCACAAAGCTTAGGCTTAAGCGTCTTGTTGGAAGTACACAATCTGGAAGAACTGGAAAGGAGCATTTGTCCTCATTTAGATGCCATTGGCGTAAACAATAGGAATTTGGGAGACTTTACGGTAAATATTCAAACCTCGTTTAATTTGTCAGACCAAATACCCCATGATTTTTTAAAGATTTCTGAAAGTGCCATTAGCCATCCACAGACGATCAAAGAATTGAAGCAGGTTGGTTTCAACGGCTTCTTAATTGGAGAGAACTTCATGAAAACTGAAAACCCGGGAAAGGCAATGAAAGAATTTGTAATGGAGCTTAGCTAGAGCCCCATTACCATAACCCATTTTATCATGACGGAACCTTCTTTTTTGCTATAAAAGAGACTTAATAGCTTAACAAAATACAGTTTCTACATATTTTATACCGTTAAAAACAACAAATCCAATACTTAAGAAGTAAAAATTAACATAATCATAATACGAAGGGTAAAGCAAAAGAAACACAGCAAGTTTTATTTTGACTTCCATAAACCCACACCAATTCAACAAGGTTATGATTAAAAAATTTACTTTTACATTAGTAATCGCTATTACTTTTTTTCTGTGCTCCTCTAGCTATGCACAAGAATTATTTCCATACCTCCAAGCCCCAGAACCTACTTCCATTTGGATTACCTGGAAAACCTCATCGGGCAACGAAACCGTGGTGGAATACGGAACTTCAGAACTAAATCTTAGCGAAACTCTGATAGGTACAACAAAGGTTATTAACGACAATGGCTACAACAATAGCTACTTTTACCACAGTGTACAGTTAGCCAACTTAAATCCGAACACTAAATATTACTACAGGATTAGAACAGGCGGCTTAAGCTCAAAAATTCAATCTTTCCGTACCATTCCGGCAAAAGGTGCTGCCCTAGATGATGGCCACCTACGCTTCATCATTGTTGGAGATAACCAATTAAAGGATAAACCTAGATGGGATTCATTACTTGTTGCCGCAAAAAGAAAAAGTATTGAAAAATTTGGCGAAAACTTTAACGACTACATAAATATGGTAGTAAACGTTGGCGATCAAGTTGATGTAGGTACTTTAGACCATTATGAAAATGTACATTTAAACAAGGCGAAGTATCTTTCCCCCGCTTTAGCATTTAACACACTGGTTGGAAACCACGAAACTTATGGTACCTTAGGTCTTAGCGCTTATCGCGATCATTTCTTCTATGACCAATATAAATACCAGGGAATTTCTTCTGGCACCGAAGATTATTATGCTTTTCAGGTAGGCAGAGTGTTATTTATAATGCTTTGTACAGAGAACATTAGTTCCATAGGTACCGCACAGCTAGCATGGGCAAAAAATGTAATTGATGCTGCAAAAACAGATAATACCGTAGATTTTATCATTACCGAATGCCATCGCCCGATACAGGCAGAACAATATGTTGGCGATATTTCTACATGGGTAAGAGACAATATAGTTCCAAAGCTAACTGAAACCCCCAAAGCAGCTTTGATCATTGGTGCCCACCATCACTTATATGCTAGGGGACAACATAGGGACAAACCTTTATACAACATCATTTCTGGAGGTTCTGCCTGGGATCAGTATTGGGGAATGTCTGTAGAACAAGATTTTGACGATGTACAAAAAACAATACCTAATTGGGCGTACCAGATTATCGATGTAAATACAGTTACCAAAGAAATGTTCGTCGAAACCTACTCTATTGGCAGTATATATAAAACAAAAAATAACGAGCTTATCGATACTTTTCATCGCAAGTTAAACCAAGCTGCCCCAAGCAAGCCATCGTTTATTAATTGGCCAACAGCAGATGTTACCCTGCCATTAACCTTAATGAGCAATACCTATTCCAGCCCAACAAACGAACCTTTTAACAGTACCCAGATACAGGTTTCAAAACTTAGCGATTTCAGTAAATTAGAAGTTGATAAGCTAAGAGACTATGAAAATCTTTTCGGAGTATCTACAGCTCCAGACGAAACGAAAGACATTCATGCCGGTGTAGATATATTTAAATATACCATTATAGAAAACAGTTTGCCCAATGGCACATACTACGCCCGTATAAGGCATCGGGATAGAAATATAGAATGGTCTGAGTGGTCTAATGTTGCCACCTTCAACGTGATAAATAGCGTTACGGTAGCAAAGCCCACTTTAAGCCTAGATAAAAAAGTATTTGCCCCCAATGAAACTATAAAGGTAACATTCACTTCGGCACCCAACGACCCTAAAGACTGGATTGGAATGTATAAAAAGGGCCAAACGCCAGGGGTAGGGGGAGTAACATCTACCAAATGGTCTTATACAAGTGGTTCCTCTGGCAGTGTTACCCTCGGTTCCGGAGCAGCCGCAGGTGAATATTATGTCGTTCTATTATCAAAAGATGGTTACAACGAAATAGCTGATAGGATACAGTTATACATTGGCCCAAAACCTAGCATATCTACAAACAAACAAGAATACAATGTTGGTGATGCTGTTAATATTACCTATACAAATGGCCCTGGAAATGCAAAAGATTGGATAGGTATTTATAAAGTAGGCAATAATGGCCCCGACCAAACTTCTACAGCTTATAAATATGTTACAGGTACAGGCGGTACATTAACCTATACAGGTTTGCCAAAAGGATATTATTATGCTTCATACTATTTAAATGATGCCTATTTTGAACCAACAGAGCGAATTTATTTCCAAGTAGGCACAGCCATTACCTCTGTATCGGCCGATGCCTCCACCTATGAATTAAAGGCTCCAATAGAAGTTACTTTTTCAGATGGTCCTGGAATTCCAAAAGATTACATTGGAATTTTTGCAAAAAATGCTGATCCTAATAACGGAGAGCTTGTTGGATATGTTTATTTTGAAGGTAAGACAAAGGGTAAGGTCATCTTCCCCGAGAACCAATTGCCAACCGAATCTGGCGATTACTTTTTGGCCATGTTTACCAACGACTCTTATACTGAAGTTTCTAATCGATTCTATTTTACGGTAAATGCAGCAACCTTACCGGTAAGCCTATTAAATTTTAGTGCAAAATCACACTTAAACAGCAATATTTTAAATTGGTCTACAACTTCTGAGTATAATAATGATCGTTTTGAAATTGAACATAGCGATGGCCAAGACTTTAAGAAAATAGGAGACGTAAAGGCGGCAGAAGGGAACAGCAATACACGTAGAGACTATAATTTTGAACACAAAAATATAAACGGAAAAATTAATTATTACCGGCTTAAACAAGTGGATAGAGATGATAAGTATAAATATAGTAAAGTAGTAGCTGTACGTTCTGGCTTAGTCCAGAAGGCCATTACGGTATACCCAAATCCTGTTAAGGATATAGCGGTGGTTAAGCTGCCTGAAATTAGCAATGGCACTGTAGTAACTTTGCAGGTTATAGATGCAAAAGGTCAAAAAGTCATAAATAAGCAAAAAACAATTAATAACAACACACTGACTTTAGAAGCAAAGAATCTACCGTCAGGGATCTATATTTTAAATCTTACGATTAAAGGAATAACAGAAGAAACTTTAACGGACAAACTTATTAAGCAATAATGAGAAAGCACCTTTATCTGATTTTGGCCATGACCCTACTCTTCAAACAGTGGGGCCATGGTCAAACCTTTCAGCCTTTTTTAACCCTAAGCGCTCCAGAAAGGTTATTATATGACAGGTTCGGCATTAATTGTGAAATTGCAGAGAATCTAGTGGTGGTTGGCGCACCAGAAGGTGATTTGATGCCCAATAACGCTGCCCAGATTTTCGATGCAGGCTATATTTGCATATATGAGCGATTATCCCGCGGCGACTGGAAAAATCCCGTAAAAATATATGCCCCAAACCCACAGGAAGTGGGGCATTTTGGTCAAGGCATAGCACTGCACAATAAAAAAATTTTAGTTGGAGAGCCTTTATTTAATGCCAGCGATTCTACAAGTTATAAGCAAGCCGGTAGAGCTTGGTTATATTATAAAGATCAATTCGATAATTGGCGTACCGCAAAGGCTTTAACACCTAAAGAACAAACGACTAATGCATGGTTTGGGTACGCAGTAGCTTTAACCGATTCGAATGCCTTCATTAGTGCTCCGATGATGAAGATTAACGGTACAAAACTTATTGAAGGTGCCGGTGGAGTTTACGTTTTTAAGCTCAATGATGAAAACCAAGAAGAAGTACAGTTTTTAACTAGCCCCATGGCTACGGTAGGAGAGCAATTTGGCAATGCTTTGGCTGCCAATAATCAAACACTAATGATTGCGGCCCATCGTTCTGATTTAAGCGGAGCCAAGACTTACAATAGCACCGGCGCTGTTTATATTTACGAATCTACCGTGGGCGGCAAGTGGATTCTTAAACAGGAGCTCAGGATACCTATGCCAGTTGGATATGAAAATTTTGGGAATGCAATTTCATTATCTAAGGACTATATAGTGGTAGGCGCTTGCCAAGATTCTTTTGACGATAAAAATCTCAACCGTATAAAAAATGCGGGAGCTGCCTATGTTTACCGCAAAAGTAAGATTTCCAAAAAGTGGGAATTAGAACAGAAAATTGTATCTCCCTCTAGGACAGAAGGAGAATTATTTGGATTTTCTGTAAGTATAAATGGTGATAAATTGGCGGTTACAAGCCCCTTAAAGGCTATGTCAAAAAGTGAAAAAGACAAAAATGATAGCGGTTCGGTGTTCTTATACCATAAAAATAAAATGGGAAAATGGGAATTGACCCAAACTATTTTACCCGCAACCCACAGTGTAAACTTTGGCAGTTCTGTAAAATTAAGTGAAAAATGGTTAGGAATTGGCGCTTATAGAGCCGAACTTGATGAAAATGGCCAAAACCCCAAAATTGATGCAGGCTTAGCTTACCTTATGGAATATTAGATCAAGTCATTTTTTACTTTCAACAATATACTTTAATCAGCATTGTGCCTTGTAAGCAAAAGTACAATGCTGATTTGTATAAATTATTTATTTAACCATCAAACTTTACGCACTCCTTCAATTCCTTTTCGGTATAAGCGACTTTATATTGTTTCAACACTTCTTCTGGCACTCCATTCCATTGATTAGGAGTATTTCCAGCATAACCAATATCGGCTACACCCATTTCCGAAGTATAAAACCCTGATGCCACTAAATTGCGCATACGATTAAAAAATGCTACTCCCTGACTCATTTCCGGCTTCGCCTTATTAGGGTAGGCGATCATATCTATCAGTTCTATTTGTTGTTTATCACTACATTCCCTAAATGGTTTTTCAAAGCGATTTAAGCACTGTATATCTAACCAACGCAAACCTCCACGCATGGGTACTTGATGCGAAGGCATATCCTTCACAATAAACTCGATAAAATCGGGGACCTTAGCTTCAGAAGCACTACCGCTTACTTCATCCTTTGGAATAATAATATCTGCCAAAATGGTAATGGTAAGCATCTCCGCCTCGCTAAAGAACTTTTCTTGTGCCAGCAACTCCTTTTCCCTCATCAATTCTTCCTTTGCCCTATCATAGGTGAATTCCGGATCTGCAGTTTTTACTTCCTTTTTATCTTCGGGCTTACATCCTGCTACCAATGCAGTTCCAGAAAGCGCACCTACGCCTAATAGCTTTAACGTTTCTCTTCTGTTCATCTCTACAAATTTTGTTTTTTCATTTCAGCAATAATGTATTCGCTGGCCCTCATTGAAAGTGCTAAAATGGTCCAGGTAATATTTTTATCTGCTTGTGAAGTAAAAGCGGCTCCATCTACCACAAAAAGATTTTTGCAGTCGTGGGCTTGATTATATTTATTTAATGCCGAGGTTTTTGGACTGTTACCCATACGGGCAGTACCTGCTTCATGAATAATTTTCCCCGGCGATTCGAGGCCATAATTATTTTCTTTATTATAATCTCCACCCCAGGTTACCACTGCCCCCATGTTGTGCATCATTTCGTCGAAAGTTTCTTTCATGTGCTTGGCCTGTAAAATTTCGTGTTCGCTCCATTTCACATTAAATTTTAATACTGGAATACCAAACTTATCTACCACATTAGGATCAATTTCACACCTGTTGTCATATAACGGAATGGCTTCTCCCCGACCTGCCATGCCTACACTGGCGCCATAGAAATAGCGATAGTCTTCCTTAAGCGACTTTCCATAGCCACCTGCCTCTTTCTGTACACCGCGAACCGCAAATTTTCCATTCAGGCCTTCAATCCCTCCTCCAAAGCCATATGCGGGTTGACTCATGCCACCCCAATATTCGATATGGTAGCCTCGAGGGAAATCAAGTTTTTTATTGTCCAACCACCAAGGTGAATAGATATGCATACCCCCTACACCGTCTTCATTGTATCGTTTTCTATCAAAAAGTTGGGGAAGTACGCCGCCCATTGCTGCTCCGGTAGAATCATGTAGGTAGCGTCCCACCACACCACTGCTATTGGCCAAGCCATTGGGGTGACGCTTAGATTTAGAATTCAGCAACAATCTGGATGTCTCACAGGCACTAGCCGCCAAAATTACTGTACGCCCCATCACCTGATACTCCATCATATCGTCTTTATTGATATAAGAAACTCCAATAGCCAAGCCTTCCTCATTAGTCAGTACCTCTCTTGCCATGGCATTGGCCACTATATCTATATTTCCTGTTGCCAATGCAGGGTAAATTAGCACGTTTGTGGATGAAAAATCGGCTTTGGCCATACTACAGTTCCTATTACACTGACCACAGTAGAAGCAAACACCCCGATCGTCATTTATTTTCTTGGTAAGGATAGATAATCTCGAAGGAATAACTTTAACGCCCGAAACACCAGCGGCTTTCTTAATAAAAAGTTCATGCAAACGGGGTTTTGGTGGGGGAAGAAAGAAACCATCGGGATGATCTTCCAAGCCCTCATTGGTGCCAAAAATACCAATCAACTTATCTACCCTATCATAAAATGGCTTAATGTCATCGTAGCTGATCGGCCAATCTTCGCCCAGACCATCAACGCTTTTCCTTTTAAAATCTTTTGGGCCGAAACGTAAAGAAATACGGCCCCAATGATTGGTCCGGCCACCCAGCATACGGGCACGCCACCAGTCCCACTCGGTGCCTGGCGCTTTGGTATAAGGTTCCCCTTCTACATCCCAACCATAATAACAGGCATCAAAATCACCAAAAGGCCTAAATTTTGTGCTCGCCCCTCTTCTTGGAGATTCCCATGGATTTTTCAGTTGTGTTATATTTTTCTGTGGATCATACATGGCTCCGGCCTCCAACAGGCATACTTTCAATCCTGCATTTGCCAAAGTATATGCTGCCATACCTCCACCAGCACCCGACCCCACAATCACCACATCATATTTCTTGGTCTGTTTTTTTATCTGCATTGGCTTATTTTGGTTTTTAGAAATTCAAGTTAAGGTTTTTTTCATCATTTGCCAACAAGGACTTAATGTATAAAAGTTATAGAGATGAGCATCCTACTTATCTAGAATAAGCTCAAGAGAATTCCATTTAGAAAAAAAGCATAGGCTTAGCCCTGATGATAACCAATGTTTTTTATATTATTGTATATGAAAAAATTGACACTCGCATTTCTTCTTGCTTTTTTCTTGATTTCTTGTGGGAAAGAAGATAATGCCCCTAAGGAAGAAGAAATAATTACCACACCATTAAACATTAGCAGAACCATCTTTGCACTAAACAGCATACTACAAAAAAAACAGGCTGCGTTTCATGTGGCTTTACGCTATTGGAAAGAAGAAAGTCTAGCTGGTCAAGATCAAGTTACATTATCAGTTAATGGCATAAATGCCAAACTTATCAAGCAAACACCGCATGAACAGCTCAGCGGCAGCAATGCTTTATTTGAGATCCCCCCTATCAATGCAATTGGAGATATAAAAACAATTTTTACCGTTAAAACCAACAATAAGGTTTATAGAACTGAAAGAATATTGAGGTTCGTTGACAACTTTAATATTGCAACTGTTTGGGAAAAACTCGATAAGCCATACATCAAACAGCATACATTTTTTACGTTAATACAACAAGATGGTTCTTTTCAAGTAGCAGGTGTTGGCGAAATAACACCAGAGCCCTCCAATTTTGGAATTGGAATTTATGGCAATCTCCATACTACAGCAAACACCATTATTAACCCAGCATTCATTCCTGGCCTGAATGGTAATTATATTGCCAAGTATGATACCAATAACCTGCTAAAAGAGATTGAAGTTTTGATTGGAGACGAAAATGTTGATCAATTTTTTGATAAAAATGCCGCATTGGCAGAAATATCCAGTGTTTATGGTACTCCAGTTATTAATCGTGGCAAAAAAATCTATAGCGCTGGCATATTCGATATTGAAGTTACTGACGACACGCCTAAACCCAGTGCTATTATTAAAAAAGTGAGAACTGCCCAATAATAAAACTACAAACAAAGCTTTGCATATCTTGTTAACTACTAGACAATCAACCAAATATTAATCTAATTTAAAATTAGCATGAAAAATCTAATGTTAGCTGTAGGAATGGTGATGTTATTTGCTATAGCCTGCAACAGCGAGAAAAAGGAAAGTACGAGCGATAACAAAATGGTTAACACCTCTATCGCGGATACAGCTTCCAAACCCATTGACTCTGCCGAAATGATGAAAGCTTGGGAAGCTTACATGAAACCCGGAAATGAACACCAATGGCTCGCTAAATCGGCTGGAAACTGGGAAGCAGAAATTTCCTTCCTCGCACCAGATGGCTCAGTAATGTCGACCAATCCTGGTATTAAAGCCGAAACCAAGATGGTATTAGGCGGTCGCTATCAACAATCTACCTATAAAGGCATCATGGATAAAATGCCCTTTGAAGGGATGAACACCATGGCTTACGACAATGCCAGAAAAGTCTACATCAGCACCTGGATGGACAATATGGGTACGGGCTTGATGTATGCCGAGGGCAATTTTGATAAAGGTAATAATAAGGTAATGACCTTTAAAGGAAACACAACTGATCCTGCATCCGGAAAACAAATACCGTTTAGAGAAGTCTTTACCATTGTTGATGACAATAACCAATTGATGGAAATGTACGACACTAAAGAGGGTAAGGAGACAAAAACGATGTCTATTAAGTTGGTGAGAAAATAAGGTTACTACATACAACAATTAAAGCCTATCGTCCATTTCGATAGGCTTTTTTTATGGCAACGACTTTCGACATTAAACCCGATTGCAGTGGAAATACTTTTGCTTTAGATTGCCTCGTTCCTCGCAAACATGGCAAAAGATTGTAAAGAAAAGCGGGACTTTCGGGAAAAAAAGGTTGCCGCACTCGCTTTTCAAAAAAACATCTCGCAACACATCACCCGTAACCCTCAACTTTTTTCTTTCAACTATTTGGTATTTAAAGTATTCTCCGTATCTTTGCAGTCCCTAAAAAACTGGGGATAATAATATTTTTTAACAAATTAAATAAAAGCAAGTGAATACGTTAAGTTACAAAACTGTCTCTGCGAATGCTAAAACCGTTAACAAACAATGGGTTGTAGTTGATGCTGAAGGAGAGATTTTGGGGCGCTTGTCTTCTAAGATCGCTATGATTATTAGAGGTAAAAACAAGCCCGAGTACACCCCACACGTAGACTGCGGAGATAACGTAATTGTTATTAATGCAGACAAGGTTAAGTTAACTGGAAATAAGTTAACTGAAAAAGAATATGTTCGTTACACGGGTTACCCAGGTGGTCAACGTTTCATTTCTCCTAAAGAGTTATTGGCAAAACACCCAGAGCGCATTGTAGAGAAAGCTGTTCGTGGTATGTTACCTAAAACTAAATTGGGCAAGAAATTGTACACCAATTTATTTGTTTATGCAGGTGCAGAGCATCCACATGCTGCGCAATCGCCTAAAACCATTACACTTTAATTAAAAGAGAAAAGAAATGTCAACAACAAACACTTCAGGTAGAAGAAAAACTGCAGTTGCACGTATCTATTTAAAAGATGGCAACGGCACTATTACCGTAAATGGTAAAGATCATAAAGAATACTTTCCAACCTTGCCTTTGCAATATATCGTAAACCAATCTTTCGAAGTTGCGGAACTTATTGGTAAATATGATGTGACTGTAAATGTTGCAGGTGGTGGTGTTAAAGGACAAGCGGAAGCTGTTCGTTTAGCAATTGCTAAAGCTATTGTTGAGTTAGATGCTGATAAGAAATCTGCATTGCGTGCTAAAGGGTTAGTAACCCGCGATATGCGTATGGTTGAGCGTAAGAAACCAGGACGTAAGAAAGCTCGTAAGAAATTCCAATTCAGTAAACGTTAATCTTAAGGAGACAAAACAATGGCAAGAACTACATATCAAGACTTATTGGATGCAGGTGTTCACTTTGGTCACCTTACCCGCAAATGGAACCCAAAAATGGCCCCATATATTTTTATGGAACGCAATGGTATCCACATTATAGATTTAAACAAAACTTTAACTAAAACTGAGGAAGCTGCCTCTGCGATTAAACAAATCGTAAAATCTGGTCGTAAGATCTTATTCGTAGCGACCAAGAAACAAGCTAAAGAAATTGTTGCTGAACAAGCAAAAAAAGTAAACATGCCTTTCGTAACCGAGCGTTGGTTAGGTGGTATGTTGACCAACTTCGCTACAGTACGCAAGTCCATTAAAAAGATGTCGAACATCGATAAAATGACTAAAGACGGTACTTATGCTATCCTTTCTAAAAAAGAGCGTTTAATGATCCAACGTGAGCGTATCAAATTAGAAAACTTATTGGGTGGTATTGCCGATCTTAATCGTTTACCAGCTGCTATCTTTTTAATCGACGTGAAGAAAGAGCACATCGCAGTTGCAGAGGCTTTGAAATTAAACATTCCTACTTTTGCAATGGTTGATACCAACTCTGATCCTTCGAACATCGACTTCCCAATTCCAGCGAATGATGATGCAACCAAATCAATTTCATTGATTACGGACATCATTGTTAAAGCTATCGAAGAAGGTTTAGATGAGCGTAAACGTGAAAAAGATGAAGAAGCAGAAAAAGAGGCTGTAGCTGTTAAAGCTGCTGCAGATGCTCCTGAGGCTCCAGCTAAAAAAGCTGTTAAAAAAGAAACTGCTGAAGCAGAAGCTTCAACAGAAGATAATACAGAAGCTTAATAAAAATTATAGTTATGAGTTGTGAGTTACGCGTTATGGGATTAGTCCTGCAACCGATAACTTACAACTCTTAACATTTAAAAAAACTTATAAAATTTTTAAAGATGTCTACAGTACAAATTTCTGCGGCAGACGTAAACAAATTACGTCAACAAACAGGTGCCGGCATGATGGATTGCAAAAAAGCTTTAACTGAAGCAAACGGTGATTTCGAAGCTGCAGTTGATTTATTGCGCAAAAAAGGTCAAAAAGTATCTGCCGCTCGTTCTGGTAATGCTACTTCTGAAGGTCTAGTATCAATCAATGTTTCAGCAGATGGCACAAATGGTAAATTAGTTGCTTTGGCTTGTGAAACTGAGCCAGTTTCTAAAGTTGAAGATTTCCGTAATTTAGCTCAGGCTGTTCTGGCTGCAGCAGTAGCAAACAATCCGGCTTCTGCTGAAGAATTATCAGCTATTGCTTTGGAAGATGGACGTACAGTTGCCGAAACTATAACTGAATTAACTGGTAAAATCGGTGAGAAAATCGTTATTCAAGAGTACGCAAATATAACTGGCGAAAAAATTGTTTCTTATATCCACTCTAATGGTAAAATGGGTGTTTTAGTGGTATTTGAGGGTACTAATGGTGTAGATATTACAGAAGCTGGTAAAGATGTAGCCATGCAAATTGCAGCCATGAACCCAGTTGCTGTTGATAAAGAAGGTGTTGATCCGGCTACTATCGAGCGTGAAATTGAAATTGCTAAAGATGTTATCCGTCAAGAAGGTAAACCAGAAGAAATGGTTGAAAAGATCGCTGCTGGTAAATTGAACAAATTCTACAAAGACAGTACTTTATTAAACCAAGAGTTTGTTAAAGATAGTTCGGTAGATGTTCGTAAATTCTTAGACAATACGGTTAAAGGATTAACAGTTACTGCTTTCAAACGCGTACAATTGGGTGCTTAATAAATAACCTATAAAAAATTATAAAGGGCTTCAATATAATATTGAAGCCCTTTATTTTTTGCTCATCTCGGCCGGGAAAACACTATTTTCTAATGGAATACGATCCTACTTCGGTCCCATCGTCCTTTATCATTTTTACGAGCAATTCTCGTCCATTCACCACAACTTTGGTTAACGTTCTTGTACCGTCTCTAGGACCTCCCCCAATAAACAAGAGATAATTATTCAAACCTTTTTCAGGCAGATGTATCTTATATTGATGTGTATGTCCGCTAAGTACCAGATCTACCTTTCCTTTATTAAGTAAAGGTTCGAAAACTTCGGTGCAGTGTTTAGGCCCATGGGCATCGCCTGAATAACGTGGTGGAATATGCATCATCACTATTTTAAACGTCGCTTTTTTAAAGGCTTTGCTCTCTATTTCTTGTTGTAATAGCGAAGCTTGTTGTATCCTATAGTCATCAAAATCTACAATATCTGCATACACCGGATGGGTATCTTCCTTATCTTCTCCCGTATCCAATATTATAAATCTTACAGGACCAAGTGTAAAAGCGGCATAGCCCACATTTTGGAAATACTGAGGAAACTCTCTAGCAAACTTACCTCTAGTTTCATGATTTCCCCTTACATATATAAACGGGGTTGTTTTGGCAAAAGTGTCTATACATGGCTTCAGCATGTGATCAATAATTTGCTGTTCATCTGTCTGATAATCGAATATATCTCCATTGAAGAATACAAAATCATTATTCATTTCCTTATCCAATGCCAATAACTGTGGGATAGACTGTGGCCTGTCATGTATATCATTCATCATCATAAACCTTACCTCATCCTTTTTAACATCGGCATTGATAAAATGATTTACTTCTGTTCTGATCGTATCACCATAAGTAAGCTTGTAGGGCTGAAAGTTTAAAATTTCTTTTACCACAATCTTATAATAATAAGTTTTACCTGGTTTCAAGTTTTTCAGCTCTACCAAATTTAGTTTACTATTTGCAGGTCTTAAGCCAAATTCACTTTTTCCGTAGGCCCTAAAGCTGAGGCTATCAGGTGTTTCCCCATATTCTACCCATCCTGCCGCTAGCTTATTGGTAAGCCAGAGGATAGCCATGGAATTATCGAAATTAGTTTGCAAATAAGGACCAGCTGTAATACCAAATGAATTTTGGCTTTCTACAACTTGTGCCACAGCCAGTTGGGGTGCTAATAATGCAGAGCCTCCTAGAGTCAAGGTAGTTTTAAGAAAACCTCTCCTAGGGAGTGCTCCTTGTTCTTTTGTTTTCATAATATAGATGTTAGGTATATCTCAAATATAGAATACAAAGCTTAAATTTGCTCAATTTCACTTAAAATTTACGTTATGAGCTTCCTATCGAATTTTAACCTTATTACAAGTGATGGGTTAAAAGAGAACCAAAACATTACGATCAACAATGGGCTCATTGCCGAAATAACATCTAGCTACTCTATTCCAAATTCTACAAGCTATCTCGTACCAGGATTTATAGATCTTCAGATCTATGGTGCAGGGGGCAAGCTATTTTCAGCGCAGCCTAGTTTGGAAAATATGATCCATATTGAAGATGAATTATTAAATCAAGGCACTACGGGTTTCCTCATTTGTCTGGCCACCAATACTCCAGAAGTTTTTGACCAATGTATAGATGTGATTAAAACACATCGAAAATATAGCAGAAACTGTTTAGGCCTACATTTAGAAGGGCCTTTTATCAACCCAAAGAAGCGAGGTGCACATGTTTCTGAATATATCAGAAAAGCCTCATTAGATGAAATAAAGAAATTGGTCGACTTCGCAGATGGTACGGTAAAAATGATCACCTTAGCACCAGAACTTCAAGACGATAAAGTCATTGAGTACTTATTGGACCATGATATTATCATTTCATTGGGACATAGTGACGCCACTTTTGATGAAGCTACAAGGGCATACAACAACGGGATACAAACCACTACCCACCTATTCAATGCCATGTCGCCCATACTGCATCGGCAACCCGGCATCCCAACTGCGGTATTTAATCACAATAAAGCGATGGCCAGTATTATTGCAGATGGTCACCATGTAGATTTTGAAGTAGTTAAGTTGGCACAAAAGCTCATGAACCATCGACTCTTTTTAATCACCGATGCTGTAACTGAATGCCAAGAAGGACCTTATCGGCACCATCTTATAAATGGTAAGTTCGTCATGCCAGACGGTACATTATCAGGCTCTGCATTAACCATGCTACAGGCCATTAAAAATTGTGTAGACTATTGTGAAATCGATCTGCCTACCGCAATCAATATGGCGACCTACTACCCAGCAAAATTAATCCAAAAAGAGTCTTCCATTGGTTCCATAGCATTAGGTGCTCAGGCCAATTTCGTTATACTGGATAAAAACTTAGCCTTAGAAAAGGTATTTTTCAGGGGAGAAGAAATTAAAAGAGATAAAGCATCAGCAATTTAAAAAAACTTAATAATTTTGCCCTTTATGAAATCTATCACGACCTTCATGCCATTATGCCTATTCAAAAAAATCACGATACCTGTCTCCGACAAACCATTAAAGGCCGTTCGAGGATAATTGAAACCATAAAAACCACTGAAAATACAAAAACATATAAATGAAATATAAACGGATCTTACTTAAACTTAGCGGGGAATCGCTAATGGGCGAAAAGCAATATGGCATTGATAACGATCGTGTTAAACAATACGCTGAAGATATCAAAGCTGTTCATGATGAGGGACTAGAGATTGCTATCGTTATTGGCGGCGGCAATATTTTTAGAGGTTTAAGTGCGGAAAAATCTGGTATGGACAGGGCACAAGCAGATTATATGGGGATGTTGGCCACTGTAATCAATAGCATGGCTCTGCAAGATGCATTGGAAAAAGTAGGGTTAAAAACCCGTCTTTTATCCGCTATAAAAATGGAGCAGATCTGTGAACCATTTGTACGTAGAAGAGCTGTACGCCACTTGGAAAAAGGACGTGTGGTCATTTTTGGTGCAGGAACTGGTAACCCTTATTTCACCACAGACTCTGCTGCGGCATTAAGAGCCATTGAAATCAAAGCAGACGTTGTTCTAAAAGGTACCAGGGTAGATGGGATCTATACTGCAGATCCGGAAAAAGTGCCAACAGCAGAAAAATATGGACAGATCACATTCAAGGAAGTTTATGATAAGGGACTAAACGTAATGGATATGACCGCTTTCACGCTTTGCGAAGAAAATCAATTACCAATTATTGTTTTCGACATGAATAAAAATGGTAATTTCATGAAGATTGCCAAAGGCGAAGAGATTGGAACTTTGGTAAAAGGGTAAACCTAATTTTTATATTTTTGTATCAAACACATTGAAAGATGAATGACCTCATAAAGAAACAATTAACCGATGCACAAGCTACAATGGATAAGGCCATCGTACACTGTGAGTCAGAATTGACAAAGATTAGAGCTGGAAAGGCATCAGCAGGAATGCTCGATGGCATCATGGTAGATTATTATGGCAGTGCTACGCCTTTGGCCCAAGTGAGTGCAATTAATACCCCAGATGCACGTACACTTATCATACAGCCTTGGGAAAAAAATATGTTAGTACCCATTGAAAGAGCAATCATGGAAGCCAACATAGGTATTAATCCTCAGAATGACGGTTCTATTATTCGATTGGTTGTTCCTCCATTAACTGAAGAACGTAGAAAGGAACTGGTTAAAAAAGTTAAAGAAGAAGCTGAGAGAGGTCGCATTACCATCCGCAATATACGTAAGGACGCTAATGAGAAGATCAAAAAATTAAAGGCAGAAAGTGTTTCTGATGATGAAATCAAAACAGGCGAAGCCGAAGTACAAAAGATAACAGATGCTTATATCATAAAAGTAGATAAGCATGCGGAAGTCAAAGAAAAAGATATCATGACTGTTTAAGGGCATTCTATAAACCCCAACAATATCGGTATATTGTAATATAAAAGGGAATGTGGTTCTGCTACATTCCCTTTTTTTATTTTTGCATCGCAATCACAAAACAAAAATGAATTTATTACTGGAATATTTAAAGGCCCATAAATGGGTTGTTGTACTGGCCTTGGTCTTAGCTGCCGTAAATATCGGTTTTTCTTTAATGGACCCTTATTTTACTGGTAGGATAGTAGATGGTTTTATTGAAAAAAAAGATCACTTAAACAGGGCTGAATTTATTTGGGGTGTATTGGGCCTGGTAGGCTTGGCCATAGGTGCCGCAATGGTTTCAAGGATTGCCAAAAACTTCCAGGATTACTTTACCAATATTATTGTACAAAAGGTAGGCGCTAAAATGTATGCCGATGGGCTAAAGCATTCGCTAGAATTGCCCTATCAAGTTTTCGAAGACCAAAGAAGTGGGGAAACATTGGGCATATTACAAAAGGTAAGGACCGATTGCGAAAAATTTATCACTTCTTTTATCAGCGTTCTATTTGTAAGCCTAATCGGAATGGTCTTCGTCATTGTCTACTCTATTACCGTAAGCTATAAGGTTACACTAATCTATGCGGCTTCAATTCCTATTATTGCATTCATCAGCTGGTTTCTTAGCCGTAAAATAAAAACCATACAAAGATCCATAGTTGCCGAAACCACTGCTCTTGCAGGCTCTACCACCGAATCGCTGAGAAATATCGAATTGGTCAAAAGTCTGGGACTAGCCAATCAAGAAATTGAACGCTTGAATAAGACTACCTACAAGATATTAGGCCTGGAATTAAGGAAGGTAAAATATGTAAGAAGCATGAGCTTTGTACAGGGCACTACTGTAAATTTGGTACGTAGTACCATGGTTGTTGTTTTGCTGATCCTTATTTTTGAAAATACCATTTCTCCAGGACAATACTTCTCTTTCCTATTTTATTCCTTTTTTCTATTTGGACCACTACAGGAGCTCGGTAATGTGATTTTGGCCTGGAGAGAGGCCGAAGTATCATTGGGCAGGTTTAAAGGCATTCTAAGCACCCCTATTGATCAAAAACCCAGCAACCCAAAGCCTTTAAACAAAATAGAAAAACTAACTTTCGATAAGGTAAGCTTTAAACACCTTACTGGAAAAAGCAATGCCTTAAGCCATATTAATTTTAGCGTTAACAATGGGGAGACCATTGCTTTTGTAGGTCCTTCTGGTTCCGGGAAAACCACATTGGTAAAACTATTAGTGGGTCTATATCAACCAGTAGAAGGCAGTGTTTTTTATAATAATATTCCAGGAAGCGAAATCGATTTAGATCAACTCAGGGAGAAGATAGGTTTTGTAACACAAGACACCCAGTTATTTTCTGGCACTATTAGAGAAAATCTTCAGTTTGTTAAGCCAAATGCCACAGACGAAGAATGTTTGAAAGTACTCAGACAGGCAGCCTGCCATACCTTATTGGCAAGAGCAGAGAAAGGCTTAGATAGTGTAATTGGTGAAGGTGGGGTGAAAGTATCTGGTGGAGAGAAACAGAGGCTTTCTATTGCCAGGGCATTATTACGTAATCCTGATATTTTGGTATTTGATGAAGCTACTTCTTCTTTAGATTCAATTACCGAGGAAGAAATCACCGCAACAATTAGAGAAGTATCCATATTAACCCACCATGTTACCATTCTCATTGCCCATCGTTTATCTACCATTCGCCATGCTGATAGGATCTATGTATTAGAGAAGGGACAGATTACGGAGCAAGGTAAGCATGAGGACTTATTGGCCGAGAAAGGCTTATATTATGCCATGTGGAGGCAACAGGTTGGAGAGAGATAGAAAAGTTAATCCAATTTGTCATTCCGAGCAGATGGAAGATCGCGAAGTGCTAAGCAGCAGGTCTATTTAATTTTAGCTTACGACTTCTTCCCCAATTTTCGGGATACGCTATCCCTCGGAATGACAAAAAATAAATTTATTTTACAATTCTCAATAGATATTCCCCATATCCACTTTTTACCAGTGGTTTGGCAATCTCTTTTAACTGTACCGCATCAATATAACCCATACGATAGGCAATTTCTTCAATACAACCAATTTTTAAGCCTTGACGTTCTTCTATAATTTGAACAAACTGGCCTGCTTGCATTAAAGAAGCAAATGTTCCAGTGTCTAACCATGCCGTACCCCTGCTCAATACCCCAACCTTAAGTTTTCCCCTTTCCAGATATACCTTATTCACATCAGTAATCTCATATTCTCCACGTGCCGACGGTTTGATGTTTTTGGCTATCTCTACCACTTCATTGTCGTAAAAATATAAGCCAGGCACAGCATAATCTGATTTTGGGGCTAAAGGTTTCTCTTCAATGGAAACCACTTTATTATCCTGATCAAATTCAACTACCCCATATCTCTCAGGATCTGATACCTGATAGGCAAAAACAACTCCTCCATCTGGATTAGCACTACCTTGT
>Ga0224736_1095_pt1 | contig 18447 bp, 24 predicted proteins | sample IA12soil_MG_GH6A_FD_161628 | JGI IMG/M metagenome (GOLD analysis project Ga0224736, IMG submission 161628) | Enriched cells from agricultural soil in Iowa, United States - IA12soil_MG_GH6A(-) | ecosystem: Environmental > Terrestrial > Soil > Agricultural land | place: USA: Iowa | collected 2017-05-08
TAGCAGATGCATCGAAATCGATTGTTTGATCAGGACGGGTGGAAATGGCGTTTTCGTCGAGGGTTCCCCGCGCATTCGCGGCGCTTGGACGGGGTGGGCATCGAGGCGGCGGCCTGGGCCGATTCGGGCCGGATGATGCTTCGGGTCCGCTCGACTCAATCGAAGTAGATGCGGGGCAGAGTTCAGATGAAGGCGGCAGCGATCGTGCGCGCCTGGTCTCCATGACGGGGCGTGATCCCGGCGAACCCGAGCGGGCATCGTCACCGCTCGAACTGCTGCTGGATCTGACATTCGTTGTAGCAGTGGGGATTGCGGCATCGCGATTTGCAACGATGATGGCGCAGGGACATATCAGCGACGCGATGGTTGGCTTCACACTCGCCATGTCGGCCATCAGTGTCGCCTGGATCGGATTCAGCTGGTTCGCATCCGCTTTTGACACCGATGACTGGTTGTACCGACTGATCACGATGGTTCAGATGGCCGGCGTCGTACTGTTCGCCCTGGGCTTGCCGACGATGTTCCACTCCCTCGACGACGACCAGCGATTGGACCTGCGGGTCATGATCGTCGGGTACGTCGTGATGCGAGGTGCTCTGACTCTCCAGTGGTGGCGCGCCTCCCGCGCACCGAAATATCATTTCGTCGCAATGGCGAACATCTACTGGACGATCGGTATCCAGATCGTTTGGCTGACCATCGCATTCGTCGACCTCGGACTCTCGGACGCCGCAGTCTTCGCGGCGTTCGCCGTGCTCGCCGCCCTCGAATTGTTCCTGCCCGCCTTGACCGGGTCGGTCGGACGCCGGACCCCATGGCATCCACATCACATCGCAGAGCGCTACGGACTGTTCACCATCATCGTCCTCGGCGAGAGTGTCGTCGGCACCGTGGCATCCTCGACGGACCTATTGGGAGGCGAGACAGCCCTACACTGGGCCACCGACGTGATCGCGGTCGTGGTGGATCTACGATGCCCAACAAGCGCGGCAGCGGCCGTTCGTGGTCGCGTTCACTCCGGACGTGAGCGCAGAGGACGTCGTCGATCTGACTGCCTCCGTCCTTGAGGTACTCCCTCGTTCAACTATCACAGCCCGGCAGATACAGCCCAGCGAGATCCGCGATCAATTGCGGAAGGGCGTGGCCGACATCGCGCTCAGTCGAGGTATATCGGAGGCCGATCGCCTAGCATCCATGATCGTCGAACACACACCTTTGGCCATCGCCGTCGCAAAGGAGCATCACCTGGCCGATCGTGGAACCATCGCCTTCGGCGACCTCCGCGGGGACATACTCGCACTCCCAGGTGGATCCGAAAACCCTTATGCAAGAACGCTGTTTGCAATTGCTCGCCAAGCGGGTCTCAATCCTGCGACTGCAACAGCGCCTATTCAAGGCGTCACTCCAACTGCTTCGGTGATCGGTACCACCCATTTCGCGCTCGTCACGGCCGAGCCTGGCCTCTATCACCGCAGTCGAGTAGTTGTTCTCTCACTGTCACCGCCGCTGATCACTCCGCTGCATGCCCTCTGGCTCCCGCACACAGAAAATCCGCTGAGCCAGGCGCTCGCCGATTTCCGCGGGTCTCATTGCGCGCCTTCGAAAACAGCGGATCGATCACTCAAGGTTGGACAATCGCTCAAACATTGCACATGCCCATAGGCTGACCACGCCCGAAACTGACGTTGCACAGTGTCTCACTCTTTGGCACATGGACCTCGTCGTCAAGACGCGCTTCATCCTGATAGCGCTCAACCCGCCGTCGCGAGGCGAGATCAGCAAGACGTAGCCGACTCGACAGATCGGTCAACAGATTCACCGATCGTGAAGATAACCCCAAAGACAATGTGAGCAAACGTCGCAGCCGTTCGTCGAGCAGTCCTTCCACAACCGCAGCATCAGCCTCGACGGTCTCATCGATATCCTCCGTGTCGCGTAGATCCGCGATGGCGTTCGAGTTGTAGAAGTAATCCAGCGGCACACCGAACACCTCTGCCAGTGCATTCACTACAGGAGCTGACGGATTGGTGCGGACACCGGCGCGAAGCTGCGACATGTACGGAGTCGAGATTGAACAACCGTTCTTCGACATCGCACTAACGACGGCGAGGTTGGTCAATTTCACCTCCGCTCGATCGAAGAGTTTGTTGAGTTGATTCGCGAACATACCTATCTCGGCTCCCACTACGACGACAGACTTCTCGTGCGACGAGCCTCGATTGCGGGGCGCGTGTGAGCGTTCAACTTCGGGGGCTGCGGGCAAGGCGACGACGAAGCCCGCTGACCGGTCCCATTGCGAAGATCCGGAATGGCGTCCGCCGGAGAGCCCTCGGCTCGGCGATTTCCAATGCTTCCGGTGTCGACATGCAAAACTCTTGTCCTTTCCAGGTTGGAGCGTGGTCACTCGGGATGTGAAGTGGAATCCTCAGCTACCTGTTCAGGTAGAGACGCCCGATTGATCCACGCGCCAACTGATCCACGCGCCAACAACGGGCAGCGGACGTAATGGAGGGTGGATCATGAAAATAGCTGCCCAAACGATGAGAAACAGCGTCACTGGGCTGTACCAAAGTTTGGCCACAACCGCTATCGCGATTGACAATACCGATAGCTGAGCTACAACCGGTGCGGGTCGATCACAGACTCTAGGCAAAGGCTGAGTGCTTTTCGAAATAGGACGCGCGAAAGGTCCTGAGATGATTAGATTTTATCGGTGCGTCAATCAAGCATGATCTATCCGCACTCCATCGCGAGGAAGGTCGCAGGTCGAGAAAACCATATATCCCCTGGTAGTAGGACATTCTTCCAGTCTCCGACACTCGGCACGCCTTATGCGGCGACCGCACAGCTCCTGCCCTTATCGGAGAAATGGTCCTGTTCGTGTTGAAGAAGTGCTCCCATTCAGCGTTTCGGATTAGGTGATAGGCGCCGAGCCTTCTGTGTTGGAGAGTACAAGATCGATTTCGGGCGTTCGGAAGTTCGGTCGCATCAACAAAATATTCTAGGAGTTCCACAAGTCGTACTTGTTGAACAAGGGCGTTCTGATCGCTACCAGGGCAAATATGCGGCGATTATGGGGCGCGCCTTCGTCTATCGAGTGCCGAATCACTCTTCGCGCTCGTGGACGTCGGCCTCGAATATGACAAACTTCGGACCAGATCGGTTATTCTTCCGGTGCAGATTAGGGAGTCCACCGTATCTGCGCTATTCGGCATAGTTACAGTTATCCAAAGTTGCAGATAGATTCGTGTATCGGTGAATGTGGGGATCGCAAGTCGACTGAAGCAGCACAGCACCAGGTAGATTCCGCTCGGAAATCGGCAAGTGGAGTGGAACGAACTTGCTAATCGAATTGTGCAGGAGGGAAAGGCAGTGCCCCGGCGTCTTCATTTTTCGGCCTTGGTAACCATTGTCGTGTTGGTCGTGATCGGGTGCTCCCGCATCGATCGCGGACATCCGGTCCCGATAAGCGGCAGCTCGCTCGACGAGCAGAATACCTCTGGCGAGGACGCGACAACGGAGATCCCTCTCGTCCCTCAACCTGTGCGCACCGAGTCCAACGTCCCGATGACGAAACTCGCACCGGGTCAGAAACCGCCGCAGTTCGTTTTGTTCTCCTTCGACGGTGTCGGGCTGACCCCGAACTGGGACATGTTTCTCGACACCGCCCAGCGCGTCAATGCCCGGTTCTCGGCACTGATGACCGGCTTGTACTTCCTCACAGATGACAACGCTGCTCGATACCAGGGGCCAGGCCATCTTGCAGGTAACGCGGCGATCGCATTCGGTGGTGACAAAGAGGATGTTCTCGAGCAGATTGGCTACCTCAACCGCACCTGGCTCGCAGGCCACGAAATGGGCACACACTATGTAGGACACTTCTGCAAGGGCTCGGGTTCGCACGGCGATCAGTGGACGAGCAGCGAATGGACGCACGAGCTGAACCAGTTCTTCTCGCTGATGGCCAACTGGCGCGTCAACAACGACATCACCAACGGCCCCGATTTGCTGTTCGGACCCGAAGAAGTCCGGGGCGGGCGAACCCAGTGCCTTGAAGGCAAATTGAATCAGATGACACCGGCGTGGCACGAATTCGGTATGACGTGGGACTCGTCGAAGCCGGCATCCCACTCGGGGATTTCCTGGCCGTACATGATCGACGGGATCTGGGAATTCCCGATCCCATACGTGTACTCGCCGCCGCTCGGCAAGCACCAGACCGCACTCGACTACAACTTCTGGTTCACCCTCAACGGAGCCAAAAATGAACCTCACACCACCCGGCGCGGCCACGACATCGCCAAGGGCACATACGATTACATGTTCGATCAAACGTACAAGGGTAATCGGGCTCCGTTAGTGATCGCGAACCATTTCAACAACTGGAACGGTAACGCGTTCAATCCGGCGACTGCTGATTTCATGGCCGAGGTGTGTGGTCTTCCAGAGACCTACTGCGCCACCTATTCGGACGTGACCGCATGGATGGAACTGCAGGATCCAGAGCTACTCGCTCAGTGGCAAAACCTGTCACCTGTCGCGGTAGGGCCGGTATGAGACAACACACCGAACCGTCCGGGCCACCCGTAATGAAAGGTCTTACAAAGTGATTCGAACGATCGCTGCCACCGTGTTCATCGCCGCCATCGCGATGTTCTCGACCGCATGTTCCGACGACGAAGAATCCCCGCGACCTGCCACCAGCACAACCTCGGTCACGGCAACCTCGGTCACGAGCACACCCCAATCCAGTGCTGAGCCCTTGCAGCCTGCACCGAGTGCGAGTGTGCGGACCAAGCCAGGTGCAGCAGGATCGCAGATCACGCCCTCGAACGATAACCACCCGTCAGCTCCGTGCGAGGGCACGATCTGCACCAACCCCAACCACGGCGCAGGAACCGACCCGCAGGAGAACGGCGGCGCGGTGATCCAGGACCCGCAGGGCGGGAACGCGGTCGTGCCGTGCGAGGGCACGATCTGCACCAACCCCAACCACGGCGCAGGAACCGACCCGCAGGAGAACGGCGGCGCGGTGATCCAGGACCCGCAGGGCGGGAACGCGGTCGTGCCGTGCGAGGGCACGATCTGCACCAACCCCAACCACGGCGCAGGGAACTGACCGGAGAACTCGATCCACGATGAACTCTCGGTCGCCTCACCCCGAAGCCACGACGACCCGCCGCGGCTTCCTCTCGATAGCCACATTGTCGATTGCGGCACTGTCGGCATGCGCTAAGACGCCGGGCGTACCAGCGGATCGAACTGTCTTGGAACCGATCTCATCCCCGACCGTTTCAGCCCCACCCGGTTCCGTCATCGATAACCAAAGTTCCAGTCACACAACCGCGCCCGAATCCACATCTCCCGCCCCACGGGCACCGACGGCCTGGGGCACCCACCTACCAGGAATACACACGAGCGTCCCCACGCAAGGCAAGCGGCCGACCCTGGCATTGACGTTCGATGCATGTGGGGGACCTCGTGGCTCGGCAGTTGATCACCAGCTGCTCGACCTCTTACACGAGTTCGCGGTACCGACAACGCTGTTCCTCAACGAACGGTGGATCAGGTCGAACCCGACCATGACGGCGGAACTTGCGTCCGATCCCTTGTTCCGGCTGGAAAACCACGGAACGCTTCATGTACCGCTCTCTGTCACCGGTCGCGAAGCCTACGGCATCGCAGGCACGCCCACCGTGGCCGCGGTGGCAGAGGAAATCGAGTCCAACCGACGCTATCTGTACGACGCATTCGGCGTGAACAGCACCTGGTTCCGTTCCGGTACCGCGCATTACGATGATGTCGCCGTGGACATCGCGCACAGTCTCGGAATCCAGCTCTCTGGATTTGCAGTCAACGCCGATGCCGGTGCAACCGCCACCAGCACGGCGGTCACTCACCAGTTGACGACCGCTTCGGACGGAGCCATCGTGCTCGCGCACATGAATCAGCCCTCTGGCGGAACAGCGGCGGGAATGCGTGCAGCACTGGCGCCGCTCCGCGACAAGGGAACTCAGTTCGTGCATCTCGGCGCGCACACGTGACCGACGAATCGGCACGTTCTCCATCCCTGTCCTCGCTGCTGCACATGCCAGAGGCCCACAGAAGTACGTTGCCGCGCATGGCGCGAGAGGATGCTGCGGAAACCTGCGCTCTGCAGCCACGGTGCGACCGTAAGCGGTACAGGTCCTGCAGTCGCCGGACGTACTGCGCCCTGCGCTCCGTCGGTACCGCCGACGCAACAAGTATGAACCGATTCTCAAAGCCGTATGTCTCTCTCGCAGGAGTCGCGAGGAAGACTCGGTCACTTCTCGACTCTCGGAACGGAGCGTCCCGCCGTGGATAGACGACGATTTTTGGCCATGCTTGCAGCGGGAACAGTGGTTGCGGCAACAGGATGCTCGCGGGCGTATGGCGGGGACGCTATTTCACTCGACACGCCGTCGATACCGGACGCACCCGTCGCATCACCGCACCCTCCTGCGTCTGCGTTGCCGGGGCCACCCCAGCCCTCCTCGCGTGTACCCGTCCCTCGCGGCGCCCTCACCGCGATCCCCGGCGAGGGCAACAACATTGCCCTCACTGTCGACGACGGCGCCGATGCCGACGTCATCGGCGCGTACATCAGGTTCGCCGAAGACACCGGCGCCCGGTTCACCTTCTTCGTCACCGGCGTCTACGACGGGTGGACCGTACACAAGCAGTCGCTACGCCCACTCGTCGACAGCGGCCAGATCCAACTGGGCAACCACACCTGGGACCACCCGGACCTGACATCACTTTCGTCGGACGCGGCCGCAACACAATTCGCGCGCACGAAAACATTACTGCTCAACACCTTTGGAGTAGACGGGACCCCTTTCTATCGGCCTCCCTTCGGGTACCACGACTCCGCTGTCGACACGATCGCCGCGGATCACGGCTACACCGTGCCCACCCTCTGGTACGGGTCGCTCTCCGATTCAGGATTGATCACCGAGCAGTACCTCCTCGAATGCGCCCACAAGTACTTCACCGCGCAGTCGATCATCATCGGGCACGCCAATCACCCACCGGTTACCCACGTATACGGTGAACTCGTCGACATCATCAAAGAACGCGATCTCGCGATGGTCACCCTCAACGACGTCTTCACCACCTGAAGCGAACATCCGACCCTGCACCCGAATCCAGATTCTCGACAAGCTCGCATCTGGTAGCCGGTTCGTCCCACGTTTTCCCATCGACACAGGAGACCCAGTGAAACTGACATACCGCAGTGCCCTCGTTGCAGGAGCCTTGCTGACCGCCTCCGTCGCAGGTTGCAGCACCAACAATTCCGCGTCCCCGGCCACCACCTCCGGGCATGCCTCATCGTCGACCACCGCAGCGCACGCAGCAGCCCCTGCCGTCAACCTCACCGGCCCCAATGCGGCAACCCTCCCCAGCCCGAGCCCTACGCATCCGTCGACTCCGGCGCCGACGCCACTCACCGATATCGACTGCGGCACAATCACCGGATCCAACGGCGCTACCGCCAACGTGATCGCCTTCGCCTCCGCTGCCGGCAGAGCAGGATGCACCGAGGCCATCACTGTTACGAGCGACTACGTGGGCGCCCAGCACTCCGGTGACTCCGCCATCGTCGACGGATGGACCTGCGAACCGCAACCCGACACCACGATCCCGCACATCTGCACCAACGCGGCCCTCACGATCGGACTCCGCGGTCAAGCTGCGCCCGCATCCCCGCCGCCGCCCGCACCGACTGCGGTACGCACAGTCGACGCGAATTCGACCCCTCGCCCGGCCAACAGCACTGAGCCCGCAGCGCCCGCGCCGGCCGAGACCGTCGAGGACGTCCACTGTGGCCCGGTCACCGACACCGCCGGGAGCACCAGACAGGTGATCGCCGTCGGCGGCGCCGCCGGACGAGTCGGGTGCACCGAAGCGATCACCGTTGCCACCGCATACGTCACCACCATTACACCGTCCGACGTTGCCACCGTCGACGGCTGGAGCTGTAATGCCCAACCCGACACCACCACTCCTTCCATCTGCGCCAAAGACGGACTGGTCATCGGGCTGCGCGCACGCTGATCTACCCAGCACCTGCGAATTGTCGGTCAACCGCGGTGACCCGAAGTCCGAACCTGCCTCGGGGCACCGTGAACCGCTCGCGCCGATAGTGCGGCCCGGAAGAATTCGCGTGTGTGACGAATGGGTGGCGCGGAAAGCATTAGTGCACAGCGGCTCTCGCCTCAGTTGTCCCGATCGAATTCGCGACAACTAAGGCAGGGCTGTCGGCTCGGAGACAATCTCGGCGTTTCGATGATCGGTCATTGATTCGAGTAACTCGTATTTGGTCCTCTGACAACCTTGAAGTTCGTTGGTTCCCGATCGTCTCCGTCTTCAGTGCTTACGGTTCCACGTTGCGACGGGCGTTCGGCAAGTTTTGATATTTCGGACTACCAGTACCCGGATCCGGCAACGCCGCCGGCGGAATCGGATCACTCGGCGCCCACGACGGCTCCGGATCGCTCGTCTACATCGGAAACGTCGGCACCGGCTTCTCCGCAAGACGACGCCGCGAACTACGCGAACACCGGGGCGCCCACGACAGGATCGGCGGTAACTCATCGACATTGAACGACCCACCAGCCCGTTCGTGAGCGCGCCACCGCTAGCAATCGCCCGCGAAGCCCGCTGGTCAGAACCGCTTTTGGTGTGCGATGTGGAGTATCGGGAGTGCACCGGCGGCGGACTCAGGCACCCGGCATTCAAAGGTATGCGCATCGACAAGGCCGCCGATGACGTTGACCTCCCCGGAGGACACTGACCCCCGGAACGACGAGCAGCCGGAACCCAAAACAGATGCATCAATCTTGCATCTGATGCATCCCGTCTCCCTGACCCCGGACATGACGAAGCCGCCGGCACCGAAAGGTGGCCAGCGGCTTCACAGGGTCGGTGCCCGTCTTGCGCCTCTCGGCAAGTGGCCGCTCGAAGCGGCATATCTTCGGCGTTCGCATGGCCGGCCGGAGTGCATCCGATTCGATTGTGCACATGCACTAAAGATGACATTCATCACTGGGATCGTGCCGAAGATTTCTCACCCTGTCATGCGGTGTTCTTGTTCCAGACGCCGGGAGGCTTTCACCTCATGGCAATGACGCTGGAGGCTTGATGGGTAAGACGTGGTTGCGGCACTCGACTGTGGCAATGATATCTGCGGTGACGGTGCTGGTCGCCGCGAATTCTGCGGCGGGTGCTCCTACCGATATCGTATTTCCTCCGGACCAGAACCAGCTTCCACAACTGCCGTCGGAACCGCAACTCTACGATCAGCTGCCGATTCCGACCCCATCGGAAGACCCCTGGTACAACGATCCGGAGGACCTCGCGTCCTATGCGCCGGGTCAGATTGTGCGCACGCGGGAGGTGCAGACCCGGTTGGTCGGTCTTCCGCTTCCGGTTTACACCAAGCAACTACTGTTCCGGTCCAACGATGTCCACGACAATCCGATCGTGACAGCCACGACGGTCATCGTGCCAGGCATTCCATGGCAGGGAAGTGCCCGGCCGGTGGTCTCGTTCCAGGAGGCCATCGACTCCACCGATTCGTCCTGCAATCCCTCACACACCTTGCAGGTCGGCACGATGAAGGAGTCCCCGCTCGTGGCCGGTTGGCTAGCGCAGGGCTTCGCCATCAACGTCCCCGACTTCGACGGCAAGTTCAACACGTTCAACACCTATGCCGAGGGCAAGATGGTGCTGGATAGCCTGCGCGCGGTGAAGAACGATGCGGGATTGGGCCTGGCCGATCCCGGCATCGCGTTGTACGGATACTCCGGTGGCGGCTCGGGATCGATTCGCGCCGCCGAACTGCGCGCGACCTATGCGCCCGACGTGCGACTGCTGGGCACTGCCGTGGGCGCCACCCCTGGCAGCCTCACCGGTATCGCGCGATATGCAGTGCAGCCGCAACCCGGACTCGCGGGAGCCGGCAACTTCACCATGTGGCTCGGCTTCGTAGCCTTGGCGCGGGAATACCCGGACGTGTTCAGACCTGAGGAATTGCTCACCGAGGAAGGCCAGCAATTGCTGCGCGATTTCCAATCTCGCTGTATTTACACCATCGGCGCCTCGGGCGCCTACCGCCCACTCAGCGCATATTTCAAACCAGGTAAATCGTTGGACACCGAGCCCGCGATCCTGCAAGTGCTGGAAGAAAACAGCCTCGGAAAACACATCCCGGACACCCCGATCCTGTGGTGGCACGGCATCTGGGAGAGATCGTGCCACCCTCGACAGTGCTGCCGACAGTGAACAAGTACTGGGACAGCGGTGCCGACATGCGGTTCATCACCGTACCGTTGCCCGAGCACGGGCTCAATGCCGTCACCGGTTGGGCTCCGGCAGTAGCGTGGACCAGTGCTGTACTGCGCGGCTTGTCCCCAGGACCGAAGTTCAATCTCGGGTCCCCCGCCCCTCTGCCCGCCGGCTTCCCAGGAGCCTAAGCGAAGTGGTCGCGGGTACCGGTGACTTAGGAGGCCATATGGCGCATTCCCGCGAGCCCGGGCCCGCGCACGACGAGCAATGGCAGCACGTGATCGCCCGGGCGCACGCCCGGGCGGCCGGCTTGGCCACCACTCTCAAGACCGACGACCTGCTGCCGCACTCCATGCTGGACGCAGACTTCGTGCCCAGCGTGCAACTCAACATCGCACTGTTCTTCCGGTCTCTCGTCATGGAACACGAACTGACCAGGGAAGACACCCGCCCGATCGTCGAACGGGCGTTGCGGCTGGTCCGTGACGGCATGTCCCTCGAAGAGATCCTGACCAACTATCGGGTCGGCACCGCATTCCTGTGGAGCGAGTCAATCCTGGCCCTCGAACCAGAGGAGTACCCGTTACTACCCAAACTCGGACTGTGCCTGACCAACTACCTCAACCTCGTGGTCACACACATCGCCACCACTCTGATCGAGGACAGCCGCCAGCCACGCTGGGACCTACTGGAACGCCAAGGTGAGATCGCCGCCGACCTGCTCGCTGGACGCGAGGTCAGCGGATGGACAGGTGCACCCGATATCCCCATCGCAGAATCGTTCATCGTTGCCGCGGTACGACTCGGTCACCCAGCCCCCGGCACCCTCACCGCCCTTCGTGACCGACTCGGGCGGCTCCCAGGCACCTTCCTCTACCGCGACAACGGCGGCTGGATCGCGCTCGTCCCCCTACGCCCGGGCGACGAACGCGATCCGGCGTCGGCACTGGCCAGCCGAATCGTACTATCCAGCAGCGATATTCAGACCGAATGCTGGATTGGGGTCGCGACCGCACTTACGCGGGCGGACATCCCCGGAGCCTATGCCGAAGCACGGACCGTCGCCGAGACCGCACGCGCCCTCGGCCGGCCTGAAACGATCTGCACCCGAAATCGCATGATATTCGAGTATTCCGTGGCTGCGGGCGGACCCACGCTCACGGCCCTGGCGGCGTTACTCGATCCGCTTGCCGCTCATCCTGCGCTGTTGGAGACGCTCGATGCGTTCATCGACAGCCAGTTCAACCACAATGTTTCCGCTCAGGCACTGTTCATCCATCGCAACACAGTTACCTACCGGCTTTCCCGCATCGCCGAACTCACCGGCTACGACCCTCTCCTGGCCAGCGGAGTCTCCACTCTGATGGCCGCGCGGGTCGCCCAGCGCATCGTTACTTACCCGGCTCGCGCCGCGAATCCTCATCGGCGCGGCTCGGATCCGGTGGTCTGAGTTTTTCAGAAGCTGCGACGAGTGCCCCGAGGCACTACGAGCCGCATCAAGGAAGGCGACTGGCCTACATCTGGTGTTCGAATAGTCCGTTTGTTCTGTGCATCCAAGGCATTTTCACGCAAGACCCAGTATTTCTACCCGCCAATAACACAAGTTCTACCTCACACTGCGCGTCGAAGTGGCGCGAGTCATATCAAGTTTGGAGCAGAAAATGTCCTCACGAATGCGTACCCGAATGGTGTTAGCAGCAGTTGCTGCGGCCGCATTCGCTGGTGTGACCGCTCCGGTCACAGCTTCAGTTGCCACCGCGGAGCCTCGGGTGTTCGACACATTCTACCTCTACGACGGTTCGGCACCGCTGTCCTCCTATGCCCCCGGCGATGTCCTGAAAACTCGAACTGTGCCTTATCACGTGTTGAATGTTCCGATACCGCTGCAAGCCGTACAGGTGCTCTACCGTTCCACTGATGCCCTCGGCCGACCCGTCGCCAATGCGACCTCGATTCTGCGGCCACCGAACGCACGACCCGGAAAAGTGCTCTCCTACCAATCCGTTTACGACTCACTCAACCCCGACGACAGTCCCTCACGTGCCATAGCCGGCAACACCCCGATCGGCCAGTGGACCCCGAGCGGACGCAACTTCAACCTCGGCGGCACCGTAGCGTCCGGCGAGCTGGCGGCGTTCGGACCGATGCTCGCTCTCGGGTACACCGTCGTCGTCCCCGACACCGAAGGCCCGACTGCGGACTTCGCTGCCGGACCCGAATACGGAATGTTGACCCTCGACTCCCTACGCGCTGCCCGCGCGGTATCAGAGACAGGGATCGAATCCGACGCGAAGATCGCGTTGATGGGCTATTCCGGAGGTGCAATTGCCACCAACTGGGCAGCGATCCTCGCTCCCGACTACGCCCCTGACGTCAACGACGACTTGATTGGTGCCGCCGAAGGCGGTGTCCTGGTCAATCCCGCCACCAACCTGCGTTACGCAAACGGAAGCCTGGGGTGGGGCGGGGTTGTCGGAATGGCGATCGTGGGAATTGCACGTGCTTACGACGTCGACTTCGACCCATATCTCAACGACTACGGGCGCGAGATCATGGCGCGGATGCAGGACGCGTCGATCGCAAACGCCATCGCCCAGTATCCCGGCCTGACGTGGCAGCAGATGGTCAAACCTGAGTACGCGAACCCCAACTCAGTTCCCGAGTTCGTCGACGTCGTCAACAAGATCAACATGGGCACCGCCCCGATCCCCACCATCCCGATGTTCATCGCTCAAGCCGCCAACGGCATCTTCAACGGAACTCTGCCCGGCGGCCCCGGCACTGGCCCCGGCGACGGAGTCATGGTCACCGATGATGCCGCCGCCCTCGCCACCCGCTACTGCGACGCCGGCCTGGCCGTCCGGTACGACCAATACGACACCATCGAACACGGCATCGGTGCCGCACTCTGGTTTCCCGGTGCCGTGCAGTGGCTCATCGATCGGTTCAACGGCACACCCGCACCCAGCAACTGCGGAAAATTCGCGCACGGAAATTCCCTCGCCCCACAAACACTCGTAGCCCCCGGCAGCTCCGCACCGGCCACCCCCGCCGGATCGTAGAGAGGGCCAACCTCGATGTAGCAAACAACAGTAGAGTCCGCACCTCGGCGTGGACCGCGTACGACCAGCGCGCCGAATGCGTCGGGAGCATCCACAAACCTCGTCGAGGACGACAATGAATATTCAGGAAAGCTCCGATCTGTCGCGTCGTATCGACACACGGCGACGCGATGATCTGGGTGGGGGTGATGAGTTGCTCACCCCGAGACAGGTCGCGGCACTCTTTCATGTCAACACCAAAACAGTTGCCCGCTGGGCGCAAGCAGGCAAGATCGGCTCGACGACCACTGTTGGCGGGCATCGCCGATACCGTCGCACTGAAATCTTGGCTCTCCTACGTGATCTCAGTGAGCCCTAGTTCAACTGACTTGCAGTCCGCGCAAAGCTATTCCAGGCCGCTCACCAGTGCAGGCGGTCATTTCCGGGCGATGATCGAGCGCAGCACGAAGCGGAAGACCACCGCGGCACCGGCTCCGACTGCGACACCGGCCACCACGTCGGCCGAGAGAACTCCGACTGTGACCCCGAGAACTGTGGCCGCCGCGATCGCCGAAGCGACATCCGTGGGCGCCGGCCGAGGACTCGTGATCGCACTTACCCTTCCGCGACAGTCGACGACGTACTCGCAGAAATCATCACACGCCGTTGGAAGCGGAAGTCGGACCCATGCTGTTCCATAGGACGGGAACCGTCTACGAGGAGGTCAGGCCATGTGTGGGCGCTACGCCAGCAAGAGCAGACCGGGCATTATTCGTCTGGATGCAACCGAGCGGTGTCAGCAGGCGTGGTTCGTCGGACAACGTCTTAAGGGACCGCCGACACCCCCGCGCTGATCGCGAGCGACGCAGCAAGATCTAGAAGTTCATTACTAGTCGATACCGGTACCAAGGTCCGCCGAGATTCTCAACGGTAAGGTCGCCCTCGCGGCCGGCAGGGATATGGCTGGGAGAATAGACCCAGCCCGACTCGCTGATGAATCCTCGCCTTGCATCAGTGAAATACACTTCGCCTGTAGGCATCTCGTACACGCGACCTACTTCGAAGCGGTCGATACGTTGCATGTCGAGCGTTTCGGAGTCCGGGGTTGCGAGCAGTCGTTGGGCGATGTTCTCGAACTGCGGACGATCGTTGTCGAACGTGGGGCGCTGGCAAGTGCCACGATCATGCCAATTGCTGTCGTCGGCGGGCATGTGAGCGTCCACCATGCCCCACGGCGATACCGTCTTAGGACGGCGATCGTGGATATCCGGGCATACTTGGTTCACGGTGAAACCCTGGGTGGCAGCGATAAACGAGCATGGGGGATGACGTGGCGAAAATCAGGGATGAGGGTCGGCCTCGGGTGCTCAATGCCGTCGCAGCAGCGATGCGCGACGGCGATGGGCTTTTCGATCCTGGTTTCATCGAACGTGTTGCAGCAGAGTCTGCTGTTGACCGGGAGGTCCTCATTGCGCGGTGGGGGACGGGGCCGAGCCTTGTCGCTGACGTCGTGTCGGAGAACGCTGTTGCCACCCCGGGGTGGCCAGATGCGGATGAGCTTAGCGGTGGATCGCGTGGCGTCGTCCTGGCTGCCCTCGTTTCGAGTGTCACGTCAGCGTTGCATGATGACCAGTTCACGCGTACCGGTCTCTCACAGGCGATTGCGCACCCACGTGTCCGGCAGGTGTGGTCGGACTTCGTGCGTGACGGCCTCGACCAGTGGACTGAGATTCTCGTCAATGCAGAACCTGGGCCGCACGATCCGGAAGAACGCGATCGTGCGGCCCAGGCGGTGACACTAGTTGCGGGGCAGTGCTATTCGAGCTATTTGTTCGGCGATGCCGCACCTCGGGTGCCGAACGAGCGGATCATCGAACTTGCACTGTCGTTGCTGCGGCCGGAAACGTCCTAGCTGAACTGGAACTCGCCGATGACGGTGACTCCGTCTCTGTCGTAGACGGGTATGGTGGGCGGCGCCTGGGTGCGGCCCGTTGCGGCAGCCTTGGCGGGTTTGGTGGGCATCTCCTTGTTCAACATTGTGGAGTTGATGTATCCGGTTCGGCCGTTCGTCGCGATAGCAGCTACCAGATCCGGCAGCGTTTCTGTCGTGTCTGCTGTTCCGAGTGACTGCTCGCGCTCGTTCGTGTCGCTTTCGATTTCGACCACGGAACGTGCTTGTGGTGTGCCCGTGAATTCGGTGCGATGTATATGGGGCAATTGTGACACTCCGGAAGTGTCAGATTCAGTGGTTGTTCGCCACTTGTGGTTTGCTTTATGGCAACGTACAAACCATTCGGTTTATCATACGGTGGTGCGAGTCGCGGGAACCGTTGGGGGATAAGTGCTTTCAGGGATTGCGCTTTTCGTGATCGTTGCACGAGTGACGTACTTCGTGGTGACCAGGGAGGTTCACAGCAAGTGGTGGGCCGGCGGGCTTTTCGAAGCGGCTTTGTGGGTTTCCGTGTATGCAACCGTGGGGTCAGGTACTGGGTTTGAGCGCCCAGAGTTGTACGGTCTCGGTTTCTTGTTTATGGCTTTTCTGTCCTCGCTCGTGTCTGTCTGTCATGGATGGAAAACAGCGTTTGCTGTTCTCGTTGTCGTCCTGCAACTAATTTTCACCCAGGTTGGAATCGCGGTCGCAACACGTAACGATGATGGTGCGGGCTCGTGCCCATGGCCGAGTCGGTACGACGAATTCTACAAAAATTGCGAATTCCACTGAGGCTAAACACGAAGTCGTCGGAAACAGCAGACTCGTACAAGTCGATTTCGAGCGCGGGTGGATTCAGTACAACTTTGATACCGGTCAGACGATCGCCTCTTAGCGTTATGCGCATGCACTGATTTCAAGCTGAGTTGAGCTCAGTCGCTAAGGCTTAGGTGTGCAAGACGAGTCGGACGTGGAGTTGACGGATCTGCGCCGGTAATCCCGAAGTCCGGATTGGTGCGTTGGCGCGAGCAGTGGATGAACCTGCACCTCGCGCCCTCGTCGTTTGGATGTCAACGACACCGATACATGCAACGTATTGCAGTGGAACTGCATTCGGTTGGTACGGGTCGCCGTGTGGCCCATATGGCGTTCCTTCCATTTGGAAGAGATGTCACGGTCGATTGGACGGGTGCGAGCTATCATGCACGCGTCGATCGGCCACAGGGGTACAGATATTCCGGAATGTCCGGAGTATTTCCGTTCGGGTCGCTTCTGAGGCGTTGCGTTCGTCTCGCGCGCGCAATTCAGCGTGACGAGTGAGCTGTTCCGCGCGTCGAGTGCGATTGTGTTCGTCGTTCCGCTCGGTGGGGGTGGTTGCGGCCCAGTCGATGTGGGTTAGTCGCCAGCGTAGGAATGCAGTCGGTTGTGGGATGTGGTTGGGCCAGGTCCAGCCTCGTTGTTGGGTGTCTGTGGTGAGTTGGTGTGCGATGTCTCGTCCGGTCCAGCGGGTGGTGTCGATTCCGCTTTGTTGGAGCGTATGACAGATCATTCCGATGTGACTGGCGGGTGTCAGTGCTGGTGCGTGGGCGATGAGTTCGGCTGCTGCGCGTTGGAGGTGGATGGGTCGGGGTGTGTTTGTTGGTTGGTGTGTTGTCTTGCCCGCGCGTGTTTGTGCGCGCGTTGGTGAGATCTTGAAAGCAAGAGCTTTAAGTGCAAATCCCCCGGAGGGGGATAGGGGGTCACGGGTGCCGGATTGTGGATGGTTCCGTGTGGTGGTTCTGGATCTGTAGGCGGCGGTGCGCAGTGTGGCTCGGGAAGGTTTTCTGGCCTTGGTGAAGGGAGGGGCGACGGTTGTGGCTACCGGGCGGGGTGTGGTGAGGGCCCAGGTGGATGCTGCGCGGAATTGGCGGTGCCCGTGGTGTGATTCTGCGGCCATGGCTTCGAGGCGGTTGAGGTAGCGACCGCGGACGAGTTCTACTGCGACTCCGAGGGCCGTGAGGACTCGTCGGGCGCGTTTGACGGTGGGGGTGCTCACTCCTGCACGGCGGGCGATGGTCTCGCGTGAGGCGGTCACTGAGCGTCCGGTTGCGCTTTCGGCGAGGGAGGCGTGAATGACAGCGACGGCGAAGACGGCTTCGGTGCTGATGGTGTGGTTTGTGCAGAGTGTCGTGCCGGTGGGGGAGTTGAGGAGGGTGCGGACTTGGTGTTGCCAGTGTGTGCGGCTTGTCCAGGTGGGGGTACGGCTGTAGGTGCCGTCGGGGATGGGGAGGGACCATGAGTTTCCGCGTTGGTTGCTGGTTCGGTTGAGTGTTTCAATGCGGGCGACGTTTTCGGTGGCTTGTTGTACGGCTTGTGCCCATTCGTCGTCGGAGATGGGGGCGTGGCGCGTTGACGGTGAGCGGTCGAGGATTGTGTTGTGTGGAAGTGTTGAAGCTGGTTCAGGGTGTGCGTTACCCTGAGATGTACCTGTCACAGGTAAATCCCTTCATGTGAGTGAAGAAGTAGTGCAGTACAGAAGGCGGAGCGGTTACTTCGGCTTCATCAGTGACAGCGAGCCGGGCATGGCTTTGCTGTTGATTTGGCTCAGTGTGTGGCGAACCCCCGTAAAGGGGGTTTCGTCGTTTCTGGACTGCGTCTATGGAGTTGTGTGTCAAGGTTTTTCGGATGTCACGCTGGGTGGTGGCGGGGAGCTCCCTTTTTCGGCGGTGTTCGGGTCAGGCCGGGTGTTTATCGAGAGCAGTTGCCGCTGGCGGTCTGTGACGGACGCCAGCCCCGATGTGCGGATCTGTCGCGTGTCGAATGTCAGGAACGTGTGGTGCGAAGCGAAAACACCGCTCCCACAACACCTGCACACCCCAACGCGACAGCGAGAACGAGCGCAATCACGAATGATTCGATCGAACGGGGATGTGCAGATCCAGAAGCCCCCGCAGCGCAACCGCAACCTCGTGAATCTGATCGACCGACGCAGTTTCCGGATCGGAAGCAACGAGATCTGCCACGTCGATGAGGTTGTCGCGCAACCCGACCGACAACTCGCGAGGTCCTGCGAGCGCGTCGACGGTGTCCCGGACGATCGTTTCGGCGAGTTGTCCTACCTCGGCCATCTCGGCGTCGGTGGGGAAGGTGATGCCTACTTCTTTCAGGAGCGCTGTGGAGGCGGTG
>Ga0224736_1098_pt1 | contig 18143 bp, 17 predicted proteins | sample IA12soil_MG_GH6A_FD_161628 | JGI IMG/M metagenome (GOLD analysis project Ga0224736, IMG submission 161628) | Enriched cells from agricultural soil in Iowa, United States - IA12soil_MG_GH6A(-) | ecosystem: Environmental > Terrestrial > Soil > Agricultural land | place: USA: Iowa | collected 2017-05-08
CGGGGACGTCGGTTCGCCGTCCACGAACTCCTTGGTCTTGGCGAAGTGTTCCGAGGTGATGGTCAGAAACAGTCCGCGGGAGGTTCCCACCACCGTGTCCGGATCCGCTGTCGGACCTTCGACGATCACCGCTTCTGCACTGGTGTAGACCTTGCGGCGTACAACACCGTCGATGCGAGCCCGGAATTCGAGCACCGATCCCAACGGGATCGGCCGGGCGAAGTCGATCTCGAGGTGCCCGGTCACCACCGGCGAGCCGAGAGCCATACATGCCATACCTTGAGCCTCGTCGAATGCCGTCGACAGAATGCCGCCGTGAATGACACCTGGACCGCCCTGATACTTCTTGGCGACCTCCAGACGACCGGTCACTTCCAGTCCGTTACCAGCCCTGAAACTCATCGCCATTCCCGCAGGCTGGTCGTCGCCGCAGCCGAAGCATTTCGACCAGTGCTGAGGCAGCTTCTCGCCGGCGGCCGGAAAGAATTCGACCGGCTCCGGGACAGTCAGGTCATCAGGCAGGGTCCAGGTACTACTCATGGATAGGTAATCTAAACGGGGATCCGTCCGGCGCAGGCATCGGACCCGACCGAAGTGACATCGACCTCAGCAGGGAGTTTCTCAATGATCAGTGCGATGGCGGACACACAGTCGTCGTCGGCATTGCGAGAGACCATCGCCAGGTTGGCGCCGGGTACCGCTTTGCGAGACGGGCTCGAACGAATTCTGCGCGGCCGTACCGGCGCGCTGATCGTCCTCGGATACGACGAGGAAATGGAAGCGCTGTGTGACGGCGGATTCAACCTCGACGTGGAGTTCGCACCGACCCGATTGCGCGAGCTGTCGAAGATGGACGGCGCGGTTGTCCTCTCGACGGACGGCACACGCATCGTGCGTGCCAACGTCCAGCTGGTTCCCGATCACAAGATTCCCACCGTCGAATCCGGCACGAGGCACCGCGCTGCCGAGCGCACGGCAATTCAGACCGGCTATCCCGTGGTCTCGGTCAGTCAGTCGATGTCGATCGTCAGTGTGTACGTCGGCGGCATCCGGCACGTCATCGACGGCTCGGCCACCATACTTTCGCGCGCCAACCAGGCCGTCGCGACGCTCGAACGATACAAAGCGCGACTCGACGAAGTGACACGGCAACTGTCGGTCGTCGAGATCGAGGATTTCGTGACTCTGCGCGACGCGTTGACCGTCGTACAGCGCTTGGAAATGGTTCGCCGCGTGTCGATCGAAATCGAACAGGATGTCCTCGAGCTCGGCACCGACGGTCGCCAGTTGGCACTGCAGCTCGAAGAACTGGTCGGCGACAACGACATTGCACGTCAACTCATCGTTCGGGACTATCTTGCCGGTCCCGAACCCATCGGCACCGCGGCGATGGACAACGTCCTCGTCGCACTCGATCGCGTCACCGACGCCGATCTACTCGATCTCACGACTCTTGCGCGTGTTCTCGGTTATCCAGGCACGATCGAAGCTCTCGACACTCCGATGACTCCTCGCGGATATCGCGTGCTGATGCGTGTACCTCGATTGCAGTTCCATCAGATCCACCGGTTGGTCGGATCCTTCGGCACTCTCCAGTCGCTGCTGGCCGCTACGGCTGCCGATCTGCAGTCGGTCGAGGGCATCGGCGGGCTGTGGGCTCGTCACATCCGTGAGGGACTTTCCCGGCTCGCGGAGACGTCGATCACCGGATCCTTCAACTAGCGGGCCTGTTCGGGCTTGCCCGCGCTCATGCGATGTTGAACGGCTCCGGGGAGCTTCGCAGTGCACCGAGCTGCCCGACAACCGTGTAAGCGCCTGCGCCCACCGGATTGCGCTCGGGGTTCTGCGCGGTCGCGCACTCGGGGGTCGACGTCGTGGCCGACCAGGCGACCTTGAACGCAGCTTGCTCGCCGGGCGCGAGATTGCGTACGTCGGCTGCGGGCTGTGGGTAGCAATCGACGTTGGACCACAACCGGGTCTTGCCGTCGATGCTGTAGACGAGCACCTGCTGAAGGCCGCCCGCCAGATCTCGATCACAGGGTGCCGAACCGATGTTGGTGATGACGATCGTGAACGACGGCTCTTCGCCGGGAGCGAAGGTCGCCTTGTCTGCGGTGGCCTTGACTGCCAGCGACGAGTCGGCGCACTGACCGGCCGGGACCGGAGCCCCGGTGGTCGACGAAGAGGAAGAAGACGAAGACGATCCCGAAGCCTGCGTGCCCGAGCCACCTGATCCACCGGCAGCGCCGCCACCCGAGCCACCGCCACCGTCCGGCGCGTTGGAGCCGGAAGGGTTGGGGGTGAAGGAGACGTCCGTCGTCAGCGAGGAACTCGCAGCGGCCGAATCGGCCTCCGGGGTATCACTTCCACCGCCGAAGAGGGCGGACGCCGCCCAGATGATCAACGCCAGTGCAATGACGGCGGCACCAATGGCCAGCGCCCGGCGACGCCAGTAGATCTCGGGGGGCAGTGGTCCATTAGGTTCCAACACGGACTCAACGGTAGTTGGCGCAGGGTCCACTAACCGTCAGCTGAGGCGGCGTGTCGGTACCCATTGTCTGCTGCCAGGTACCACTGCCCCGGAAGATCTAACCCTCGACGGTCTCGACGCTCTCGCCGATGTCGCCGACCGCGCCCTGAACTCGCATGTGACCGTCGGACAACGTGTACGTGACGCCGACGATCGCGCACGCACCCTTGTCCACCTTGTCGGCGATGATCCGCGACCTCTGCATGATCAGCGAGCCGGTCTCCACGACGTGACGGCCTTCGAGTTCGTCCACGGTGGACAAGCCCTCGTTGCGGCCCATCAGGATGGACGGAGCAACACGCTCGACCACACTGCGGATGAATCCGTCGGGAACTGCGCCCTCGTCCAGGGCGTCGAGCGTTGCCTTCACGGCACCGCAACCGTCGTGCCCGAGGACGACGATGAGCGGCACGTTGAGCACGTGAACCGCGTACTCGATGGAACCGAGCACCGAATCGTCGAGCACGTGACCTGCAGTGCGCACGACGAACATGTCGCCGAGACCCTGGTCGAAGATGATCTCGGCGGCTACGCGCGAATCACCGCAACCGAACAGCACCGCTGTGGGGTGCTGCCCATCGACGAGTTTCGCGCGGTCCGCGATTCCCTGGCTGGGGTGAATGGACGCGTCGTTGACAAATCGCTCGTTGCCTTCGCGAAGGGACTTCCAAGCGGAAATGGGGCTTGATCGTGGCATTCACTCATTGTGCACCCGCCGCATTTCGGGCTCTCGCCGGGAAGGTTGCGTGGACGCAAACGAAAGTTCCGCGTCGACATTCGCGCCCGGTGATGAAGTGGCCGAAATGGAACTTACTTCAGAGTCAGTTTCCTGATACCGTCTCCGAACGTGACCTGGAGCACTTCGAGCTCCCGAGTGTGATCGAAGAAACCCGACCAGAACGATTCGGCCGGAGAGGGGGATGGCGTGAGCACCGAAGCTACGACGACCGGGAATGGAACAACCGGGGAAACAACTGCTGTCTCCCCCGCCAAGACGAACATGTTCTCGAACCTGCTCTCCGAGATCGGACTGCTCTTCACCTTCACCGTTCGCGTGTGCGTTGCGGCGTTCACATCTCTTCGACACAAGCGCCTCGCCTGGCGTGAGGCGCTCGACCAGATGTGGTTTCTCGCCCACGTCACCTCGGTCGCGTCCGCTCTGGTGATGATTCCCCTCGGTGTCGGGGTAGCACTGCAGATCGGTGCGCTCGCAGATCAAATCGGCGCGGGTGCGTACAGCGGTGCCGTCGTCGCGTTCCTCATCATCGGACAGGCCGGCCCCCTGGTGTGCGCCCTGATCATCGCCGGTGTCGGCGGTTCCGCAATCTGCGCAGATTTGGGAGCGCGAACGATACGCGAGGAAATCGATGCACTCGAAGTGCTCGGTCTACCCGTGCTCGAACGCCTGGTCGTACCCCGGATGATCGCCATTGCCGTCGTCTGCCTCCTACTGAACTCGATAGTTCTCGTAATCGGTTTGGGCGCAAGCCTCTTCGTTCACGTCCTGATACTCGACGGCAACGCACAGAGTTTCCTGCGCAATCTCGTTCAATTCAGTCAACCCAGCGACTTCGTCGTCTCCGGCATCAAAGCCGTTGCCTTTGCTCTCATCTCGGGAATCGTGGCCTGCTACAAGGGCCTGACCGTCAAGCGCGGAGCTCAAGGCGTCGGCGACGCAGTCAACGAGACCGTCGTGCTCTCGTTTGTCCTCGTGTTTGTCGCCAACCTCGCAATTACTCAGTTCTACCCACTGTTCGTCTCGGTGAAAGGTGCCTATTGATGCACCTGCCCATCGCAATTCGTGCCAAGCGGGTCAGTTCGCGGACCGTCGACGGCCTGAGTCGACTCGGCGATCAGTTCACGTTCCACGCGCGTGTCATCACCTCGATTCCCGCAACCCTCAAGCGCTATTGGCGTGAAGTCGCCCGTCTCGTCGCCCAGGTGGCATTCGGTTCGGGCACCCTGCTCGCCGGAGGCGGCAGCGTCGTCGTGATCTTCGCGATCTCGTTCTTCGCCGGTTCCCAGATCGGACTCGAGGGCTACCGCGGACTCAACCTCGTCGGCCTCGCACCGCTGTCCGGCGTGATGTCCGCCATCGCGAATACTCGCGAGGTGGCACCACTCGTTGCCGCAATCACCCTGGCAGCCAAGGTCGGAACCGGATTCACCGCGCAGCTCGGAGCGATGCGGATCTCCGAGGAAATCGACGCGCTCGAAGTCATGGCGATTCCCTCGCTGCGGTACCTGGTCACCACCCGAATGATCGCGGCGCTCATCGCGGTGGTCCCGCTGTACCTGGTCGGCCTGTTTGCTTCGTACATGGCAACGGCGCTTGCGGTGATCCGGGTCAAAGGCCAGTCGGAGGGAACGTACGGCTACTACTTCAGTCTTTTCCTCTCTCCCAACGACATCTGGTTGTCCTTGATAAAAGTCATGGTGTTCGCGGTCGTCGTGACCCTCGTGCACTGCTACTACGGTTACACCGCGACGGGTGGACCCGAAGGCGTCGGACGAGCCGCCGGACGAGCGTTGCGCACCAGCATCGTCTTCCTTGCATTCACCGACGTCGCGATGACCATTGCGCTGTGGGGACTCAAACCTCACGTACCCGGGCTGACCGGATGATCGTCACGAATTCCAGCCGAATCACCCTGGCACTGCGGGGTTTACTCGCCGTGGTCATCCTGATCCTCGCCTACGTCTTCTTGTTCAGCAGAGGTACGGACTCCACCGGTTCCACACCGCAGGTCAGTGCTGTCGTCCCCGCCAGTGCCGGTGCGCTGCGAGTCGGATCCTCGGTACAGTACCGCGGCGTCGTCGTCGGCGCTGTGGCCGAGATCGAGCCGGGCACCACCGCTTCGACTGTCTCACTCGCGATCGACGAGGGAGCGTTCGAGGACATACCGTCGACAAGTCAGGTGCGACTGATGCCCCGCAACATCTTCGGTGACTTCTTCGTAGACTTGATTCAACCTGACGGACTCTCGCGTGGTCCTGCTCTCGTGCCGGGTACCGAATTGGTATCCGATCAGTCCGAAGTCGCGGTCCAGCTCTACCAATCGATCTCACGGATCTACTCGCTCGTTTCTTCCCTCGACCCCGCCGACATCAACGTCGCACTCACGGCAGTCTCGGACGCGTTGAGCGGCAAGGGAAACCAGATCGGCGAATCGCTCGATTCAGTCCACCAAGCGTTGGTCGGTGCGCAGCCCGTCATCGACGGACTCGGTGACGACCTCGACGACATAGCCACCCTCGCCGACAGTCTCTCGACGAGTGCGCCGGACATGCTCGCCGCATTCGAGAACTCCATCACCACATCCAAGACCGTCGTCGAGAAATCCGACGGGTTGGCGGGGCTTCTGCGTGCCGGCACCAGCACGGGAGCTGCTGCCACGAGTCTGATCGGTGACAATCGCGACCGCATGATCACCTTGGTCGACGACGCCGATTCCCTCACCAGCGCAATCACTTCGCGGCCGGACCACATCACCACCTTCTACAACGGCCTGCGCAATCTCACGATCAAGCTCCCGCCCGCGTTGGCGCATGGTCCGTGGCTCAGCACCGATCTACGGCTGTCCGTCACAGATCTGTATCCGTACGGAAAGACCGACTGCCCACAGTACGACGGAACCCGCGGACCCAACTGTCCTGCCGCCGCGACCGCGTTCGGCGGAACCGTCGGCCCGGTCGGCAGCCCTGCCGAACAGTCCCTGATCTCGGCTCTCACCCAGGGCGGTACAGCTTTGGACACTCTCGTGGCGGGGCCGGTATTTCGCGGCACGACGGTGGTGGGCGGATGAGCGTGAAGAAATCTCTGATCAGGTTCGGACTGTTTGCTGCACTGTCGATTCTCGCCACCGTGGTTGTGGTGAGCACCCTGATCAACCCAGTCTCCGGGTCGAGTTCGCAGTACCGGGCCGTCTTCGTCAATGCCTCCGGCCTGGTCACCGGCAGCGATGTTCAGATCGCCGGGGTGCGAGTAGGGCGCGTCGACAGCGTCGAGCTGGTGAACAACCAAGCCGTCGTCGGCTTCGAACTCGAATCTGCACAACGTATTCCGTCCGACGGTCGCGCTGTGGTGAGGTACGCAGACCTGTTGGGAGCGCGAACAATTTCGATCGAACCCGGACAGGCCGAACGCGCAACAGGCAACTACCTCTCCCCCGGGGCCACAATTCCCGTGGAACAGACTCAGCCGGCGATCGACCTCACCGACATCCTCGGCGGATTCCGTCCCCTGTTCGACGCACTTGACCCCGCAGAAGTCAACGAGCTTGCCGCACAGGTCGTCCAGGTATTCCAAGGACAAGGTTCCACCATCGAAAGCCTGCTGGAGCGCACTGTTGCCGTCACCGAGAACTTGACGTCCCGGGACGCGATCTTGGACCAACTACTGAACAACCTCGACCGGGTCCTTACCGTGACCACGACGAATCGACCCAACTTCGTCGAGATGATCAACACGCTCGACACACTGGTCGGCGGTTTGGCACAGGACCGCCAACAGATCTCGGCCGCAGTGGATTCCGCAGGCGCACTGACTTCTTCACTTCAGGACTTGGTGACGGGCGTGGAACCGGACTTGGCTGGCGCGCTGACTTCGATCGATCAGTCGGCTCGCGTCGTCGTCGACAATCGTGAGTCGCTGGCGACCGGTATCACCGCTTTCGATCAACTGTTCACCCAGTTGGGGATCGCGATGAGCTACGGAAGCTGGGCGAACATCTACATCTGCAACTTCCGGCTCAGCGCGCTGGACCAATCGGTGACCCTCGGCGGCCCCGAGCGTTCGGCGGTGTGCCGATGAACTGGCTCACCGTCAAGAACCCGGTCCGCAACGGAATCATCTGCATCCTCGTCGGAGTCGGTGTGGTTCTGGCCGCACTCGTTGTCCCTCAACTGATCTTGAAGGTCAAGACCAACGAGTACCACGCCGTCTTTACCAACGCCACCGGGTTGACGCAGGACGATCCGGTCAACGTCGCGGGAGTCCCGAGCGGGGTGGTCACCTCGTTGGCGGTCAGCGGCAACTCGGTTGAAGTCACCTTCCGACTCGACGACGGCGTCACTCTCGGCGAAGACTCCCGTGCGGACATCAAGATCTCGACTCTGCTCGGCCGACGCTCGCTCGACGTCACTCCGAACGGATCGCGCTCGTTACCCGCAGGTTCGACCATCCCCATCGAGAACACGAGCGTTCCCTTCACTCTCGACGATCTCGGTCGAGGAGCACAATCCACGTCGGAAAACCTTGATCTGCAACAACTGCGAACTATGCTGACCGTGGTGTCCGACAACTCACCGGACGATCCCGAACTCATTCGCCGCTCACTCGAGGGAATCGACGCACTCTCCGGAGTAGTCAACGACAACGACGTTGCGCTCCGTTCCCTTCTCACCGGAGCGCAGCAGACGACCGCAACACTGATCGAGCAGAAGGACACTCTGGAAACCCTTCTGGGGAATGCGGATCTGGTGATGTCCACGATCGCCGACCGGCGAGATGTGCTGAATGCGCTTGTACAAGACCTGAATCAGTTGAGCACCACACTTGCCCGGTTCCTGGGCGACAACCAGGCTTTGATCGACTCGGTCATGGGAGACATCCACGTGGTGACGGGAGTTCTGTCCGAGAACGAACAATCACTGACCACACTGCTCGACAACTTCGCCCCCAGCGTCCGCTACGTCACCAACGCAACCGGTAACGGCAACTGGCTCGACCTCAACTCACCCTCCACCCTCATCCCGGACAACTGGTTGTGCGTCGTCGGGCTCGTTCAGGGGTGTCGATGACCACGACCGTCAAGAAACTCGCCGTGCTGGCAGCGATTGTGATCTGCGCGATCGGTGCCGTCCTGTTCGTCACGCGTGACGAACACAGACTCACTCTCACCGCCGAATTCACCTCGACCGACGCTATCTTCACCGGGAACACAGTGACGATTCTGGGAGTTCCCAGCGGGAGGGTCGAGAGCGTCACGCCGGAAGGGTCCCGGGTACGAGTGGCGCTGAGCCTGCCATCCGGAACACGTATACCCGCCGACGCGCAGGCCTGGGTCCTGTCTCCCACGGTCATCAGTGACCGCACGATCGAACTCGGCCCCGGCTACGAGGACGGTGAGTTCCTCATCGACGGCGCGGTGATCCCTCTCGAACGCACTCACTCCCCTCTGACGTGGGACCAACTCACCGCATCGGTGAACGAATTGACGGTGGCGCTCGGCCCTGGCGCCGACGGCGGCGGGATCGGTGACCTCATCGGAGAAGGCGCCCACGCGTTGGACGGCAACGGGCAAGCATTCAACGATGCCGTTCGGTCCATCTCACAGGCCAGTTCGGTACTGGCGGGTGCAAGTCCCGACATCTCCGAACTGGTGAAGAACCTGAACACCCTCGTGCAGTTGATCGCGGACAACCAGACCAAGGTCGACTCCCTGTCGAACTCGGTGACAGTCACCGCCCGCACGTTCAGCGCCCAGCGAGAAGACATCAGCGGGGCGCTCGATTCCCTGACCACGTTGCTCGGACAGGTCTCAGCGCTACTCGCCGAACACGGCGAGGCGGTCACCGCCGATCTGGGTACGCTCGCACAGTTGGCCGGTGCAGTCGCGACCAAACAGGATCAACTGCGCGAGATCATCGAAACGGCACCAACGGGATTCGAGAACGTCGCCAACCTCGTCACCGAAGAAGGCCGAGCCAGAGCACGATTGAACGTCGCCACCGATCTCTCACAGTTCGACACGACGAGAGAACTGTGCGAGGAGATGCCGATACCGCTGTGCACAGGGCCGGGAATCGTCAATCCCATCGAATTTCCTTCGGCAGGCAGCTCCGACCTGGCACGCATCCTCGGTGGGGGTAACTGATGGCGTCGAACAAGTCCGTGGTGAGCGTTGTCGTGGCACTTGTCATCGCCGCGCCATTGACCGGCTGCAGTCTCAACTTCCAGCACCTCCCCCTCGGACGCGGTCTGCCAGGAGAGTCGTACCCGCTGAACATGGAATTCGTCGACGCGTCGTTACTTCCCGTCGGCGGCGAGGTGCGGATCGGCCAGGCAGTGGTCGGCAGAGTCACGTCGATGAGCGCGCAAACCTTTGCAGCCGTGGTACATACCGAAATCGCGTCGGACATCGAACTACCTGTCGGCACCCGCGCTCGGATCGAACTGTCGACCCCGATCGGCGATGCGTTCGTCAACCTCGAAGTTCCGGTCGATCCAGCGGGCCCCATTCTCGAACCAGGTTCCACCATCGAGCGATCGGAGACCGTGCGCGGACCCGATGTCGCACAACTGCTCGGCGCCGTCGGAACCCTGTTGAACGGCAGTGGGTTGGCGCAGGTCAAGAACATCGTCAGTGAGGCTGATCAGATTCTCGACGGCAGGGAGGAGACGATCCGCGATCTGCTTGCACGCCTTGACACTTTTCTCGGAACACTTGACGACCGAAAGGAATCGATCAATTCGGCACTGGATTCACTGAACCGGCTCAGCGCTCTGATCGGAGACGAGAGCGCCACCATCGACGAAGGCTTGCGCACACTCACACCAGCATTGGGCGTGATAGCAGACCAACGACAACCGCTCCTCGATCTACTCGACGAAACCGATCGGCTCAGTACCGCAACCAATTCCGTACTCGACCAGTCGGCCGACCAGATTTCCGAGATCACCGGACGACTGTCACCCATCCTCGACCAGTTCTCGGCAATGGGGCCGACACTGGGTGAGACGATGGCCAACCTGGACAACGCAAGAGTGCTCCTCGAGCGTGCCAGCCCAGGCGATTACGTGAACATCGACCTCGACGTCGATGTCGAGGGCACCGTGACCGGAGTGCTCAACGAGATAATCCCGGGCGCCGCACCGCCACTGCCACCTCTGCCCGCCTCCGATCGGGAACTGCCGATCACGACACCCCTGCAAGGAGGAACGCGATGAAGAACCGAACCGTCTATTTCGAGATCGCCGCCTTTCTCCTCATCGCGGTGGTCAGCACGACGTACGTACTCCGGCAAGTCGGTGCCGGAGATCCGTTCACCGGAACCTTCTCGGTCATCGTCGAATTGGAGAACGCGGCCGGAATCGCTCCCGGTTCGGAAGTGGCCTATCGCGGAGTCACCGTCGGCGACGTCGAGTCGGTGGAGGTGGACTCTGCCCAGGACCTCGTCGTGATGACGTTGAGCATCGCCGCCGACAAACAGATCCCCAACGATTCGCATGTGGCCATCAGCCAGGACACCGCCGTTCCGGTATTGAAAGTTCAGTTGTCCTCGCAGACCGACGGCGGCCCGTATCTGGTTGAAGGTTCCGTTGTTCCGACTGAGCGCACTTCGATCCCGGTCGCGTTGGGAACCGTGATTGCGAATTTCAACGCTGCTGCCGACACCGTCGATCCGGCAGACCTGCGAACCCTCTCGCACGAACTCGGCGAGGGATTGAACGGATTGGGTCCGGATCTGCAGGCGCTCGTCGACAACTTCGACGTGCTCGCGCGCACTGTCCAATCCGATCAACCGCGTGTCAACACACTCGTCGAGAACTCGCGCTCACTGTTCACTGCGAACGAGGAAAATGTTGACGCTCTTCCCGAAGTTGCACTCACACTTCGCCAATTGACAGATCAGGTACGAAACTCCGATCCGCAACTGCGCACACTCCTCGATCGAAGCCCGAGTGTTCTCGACAATCAGATACTGCCTCTCATCGAACAGAGTCGTGAGCCGTTCAGTCTGCTGTTGGCCAATTCTCTCGTCTCCACTCAGATCGTCACTGCACGGATGCCCGCCGTCGATGCCTTGTTGGTGGTGGTGCCCAAAGGATTCGAGAAGTTCGGAAGTATCGTCAAAGACGGACGGGCACAGCTTGATCTGATCACAGCACTCGGACCGGTCTGTATCTACGACACGCCCCGGCGATCGGTACAGGACACCTCACCGACCACGCTCGACAAGAACCAACACTGCGCGGACCAGTCGGGCCGGATCCAGAATCGCGGATCGCAGAACGTCCCCACCGGAATTGGAACGATCGACGGGGTTGCTGAATACGATCCTGCCCTCGGAACGGTCGCAGCCGGTGACGGAACGTCGATTCGTCTGGGCCTCAACGGTGGTCAGAACACCGTTCTCGGTGACAACTCGTTTGCCGCACTACTAGTACAAGGAACGCAATGACCGAGACAACCGAACCCCAGACGCCCACAATCGTCGACAAGCCCAAGCGGCTTCGCAAGCAGACCGTAGCGATCGTTGCCGGCGCCCTGGTCGTGGTCGCGGCGCTCGGATGGGGCGCATTCGCGACCTGGCAGAAATCGGTCGACGAAAACGCGCGTATCAGCGCCCTGGACAGCGGACGGCAATTCGCCACTGATCTTGCGACGTACAACTTCCAGAACCTCGATCAGAATCTCTCCGTGGTCCGTGACAATTCTGTCGGCGAATTCGCCGGTCAGTACGCCCAGGTGGCAGCCAACTTGCAGAACATGATCGTGCAGTATCAGGCGACCTCGTCCGCTCAGATCATTTCAGCCGGGTTGGCGAGCAGTGATCGCGACAACGCCGAGGTGCTCGTGTTCCTCGATCAGACGATCACGAACACCAACTCCCCCGATCCGAGAATCGACCGCAACCGGATGCAACTTTCGCTGGTCCGCGAGGACGGCGAGTGGAAACTGAGCAACGTGCAGTTGTTGTGACTTCGTCGCGGCGTAGTATCTCCCCGAGCATTATCGAGCGATAGCTAGGGGACCACGTATGGCCACGAAAGATTCGGCGAAGGACGCCACAGCCAGTTGGCGACGGATCGAGCCGCTCGAGCTGACTCCTATCCTGGAAGCCGCCCTCGAAGGATTCTACGACAACGGGTTCCACGGTACTTCGATACGCGAGATCGCACGCCGCGTCGGCGTGACGATCCCCGCCCTCTACTACCACCACCAGAGCAAAGAAGGGATCCTCCGTGCTCTGCTGGAGATTTCGACCAGTGACGTCCTCGCTCGTGCCCACAGCGCGTACGCCGACGGCGGAGACGACCCTCGACAACAGCTCACCAACGTCGTCGAAGCGATCGTGCTTCGTATGACGACCCGCTCTCGGTTGGCAGCCCTCGAGGGGGAAGTGCGCTACCTCAGCCCCGAACACCGACAGCGATATCGTGTCGTACGCAAGGGCGTCGAAGAATTGGTGCTCGGCATAGTCACCGAGGGTTCGGAACGAGGTCTCTTCTCAGTAGCAGACGTGCCCGAGACCACCCGCGCACTTCTCGCGATGTGCCAGTCGATTCCGCGCTGGTATCACGCCAAGGGAGAACTCACCCCGGAAGAGGTAGCTCAGAAGTACGCCGTCATCGCACTGAATACGGTTGGATGCAAGCCCGGCCGCAAGCGTGCACGTTGATTCTCATACTGTCGAATATCGCGCCCGAAGTTCGCGCTTGAGGATCTTGCCCGTAGCACCCAACGGAAGTTCCGTGACTATCTCGATGGACTTGGGGCACTTGTAGCCGGCAAGTCGGCTTCGAACGAAACCTGAAATCGAGTCGGTATCGAGTTGATGCCCTGCAGCAGCAACTACGACGGCTTTGACCGCCTCGCCCCACAGTGGATCCTCCACTCCAATGACGGCAACTTGGGATACTCCCGGATAGTCGGCGATGACCGATTCGACTTCGATGGGATAGACGTTCTCTCCACCCGTGATGATCATGTCCTTCATCCGATCGGTGATGTAGACGTAGCCCTCGCTGTCGACCCGTCCCACGTCGCCGGTATGGAACCACCCGTCGGTATCTATCGCAGCGGCAGTCTCTTCCGGCCGTCGGTAGTAACCTTCGGTCGTTTGCGGAGACCTGACATAGATCTCGCCGGCCTCGCCGACCGCAACTTCCTCGCCTTCCGGTGACATCACCTTCAAGTCCACCCAGGGGTAGGGTTTTCCGACCGAGCGCAGCAGTCCGACCTTCTCGCCGTCCACCGCATGGTCACAAGAATCGAGTTGTGTTACTGCTCCATGCGTTTCGGTCAGCCCGTAGACCTGGAACAGGGGCTTGCGGAACGTCTCGAGAGCTCGCTTCAAGACCCATGGTGTGATCGGCGAGGAACCGTAAGCGATGGATCGGAGAGTTGCGAAATTGCGCTCTCGCGCGCCTGGTACGTCGACCAGCATCCCGATGACGGAAGGCACGAGAAAGGTATTGGTGATACTCATCCCTTCCAGTACTTCCAACAGACCGGCAGGTGTGAATTCTGGGAGAACGACGTTATGGGCGCCATTCGCAAGTCCCACGAGCGCCCAACCCAATCCACCGATGTGGAACAGGGGCATCGCACACAAGCTGACCGAGGATTCGTCGAATCCCCATGGCCCGCCGGTTCGCGTGCATGCCTCCAGGTTCCTGTTGGATGTGAGAACACCTTTGGGTTTTGCCGTCGTTCCGGATGTATACAGTTGCAGTACAACGTCGTCCAGGCTTCCGCGCCATCCCGGATCGACCGAACTTGCGCCTGCCGATCGCGCTTCGTAGTCGAACTCCTCGGAACCGTCGATCTTCACGACACGCAGCTTCGCCCCTTCCGATGCCTGCACCGCCGAGACCACACCCTCGAATTCACTGTGGAAGAACAACACACGAGCGTCCGCGTCGGCGAGCACCTCGGCAACCTCGGCGCCGGACAACCTCCAATTGATCGGGATTGCCACTGCCCCGATCTTCGCTGCCGCAAGTACGATCTCGACGACTTGAGTCGAGCCTCTGTCCACCACAGCCACCCTGGTTCCAGATCTACAACCCAGGTCGAGAAGAACGTTGGCCAGCCGACTGGTGCGGAGGTCGAGCTCGGCAAACGTCATCGACCCGTCTCGACCTGTCAACGCGAGGGCGTCTGGTCGTGCAGCAGCGTGGCGTCGAGACTCATCGGCAAGGCGATATTGCGAGCACATCGTGAAAAGCCCTTTCTGGATTGGACGTAACTTCCGGCCCGGGCGCGTGGACGACACCGGGCGCTATCAGAACCGACGAACTCTCGACGAGCTATTGCATCGCCTCGATGTGTTTCATCACGTCCGGGTACCGACGTAAGTGGGCACCCCCGTTGACATCGAGAACCTCGCCCGTGATCCACGAAGAAGCATCGGAAGCGAGGAAGAACACCGCTTCGGCAACGTCGCGTGGCAACCCATTACGTCCGAGCGGAGTGTTCTCGGTGAAGTCCGCCTGAATAGCCGGCACACCGGTGAGACCCTCGACAAGTGGCGTTTCGACAAGACCTGGCGAAACCGCGTTGACGCGTATCCCCCGGTCTCCGAGTTCGAGTGCCGCAACCTCGGTGAGCATGGCGAGGCCAGCTTTGGCGGAGCAGTATCCTGCAAAACCTGCAGCCGCCTGCCGTGCGTTCAATGAGGTGATCGAGACGATCGATCCACCGGCAGTCATGGCACGCGCCGCGTGCTTGATCACGAAGAAACCTCCGGTGAGACAGATGTCAACGGTGCGCCGCCAAGTCTGCGCCTCCAAATCCGTTATGTAGCCCAGCAGATTCACCCCGGCACAATTGACCGCGATATCCAACCGACCATGCTGCGCCTCGGCCCCCTCGAATATCCCCTTGACCGATTCTTCGTCGACGACGTCGACCCGGACTGCTTCAGCTCGCCCACCGAGTTCTACGGCGCGTTTCCGCCCGCCTTCGATGTCGATGTCGCCTATCACGACGCTCACGCCTTCGGCAGCCAGCAATTGCGCTGTTGCCCAACCGATACCGGATGCTCCGCCGATCACGACGGCTACTGCACCTTCCATTCGCCCCGGCATCAGCGAGGAATGTTCTCGTAGTACGGGACAACGATTTCGTCCGTACTCGTGACGTCACCGAGCATCATCGTCGTGATGGGGTGGACTACGTGCGGGTCCACCTCGACGTTGATACATGCGGGAACCCCCGCGTCGAACGCGCGTTTCATAGCGTCGGCGATGGAGGCGACATCCTTAACACGCTCTCCGTATCCACCGAAGGCCTCGGCAACCTTCTCGTATGCGCTGTCTGCGAGTTCGGATACGACAATTCCTTCGTCCCCGTACACCGCTTCCTGGCCGTGGATCGACATCCCCCACACTGCATTGTTGAATATCACTGTCACAACAGGTATTCCATGACGGGCCATTGTGTCGAATTCCTGGATGTGGAATCCTGCCGCGCCGTCACCGGTAATGAGCACAACGGGTGATTCCGGTCGTGCCCGATGTGCGCCGATTGCGAAACCGGGCCCCACACCCAGGCATCCGAGGTAGCCGAGCCTCAAGACACCACCAACCTCTTCGGTGGTAGTGAAGAACTCGCCCCACGACGGCGCCTCGGCACCGTCCATCACGAAAGTAGTACCGGGCGGGCAGGCTTCGACGATCGCGCGCGCTGCAAAGTACGGATGCGCCTTACCGCTTTCCGTCGCTTCGTCCTCGAAACCATGCCGGTGCGCATGTTTCGCACTGGTGGCGGCATCGACCCAGGCACTCCAATCGGGCCATTGACGTTGATCAGCAGCAGTTTTCAAAGCGATGAGCGCTTCTCGACAGTCGGCAAGTATCGGAACGTCCACGTCCTGCATACGCCCGATTTCGGACGCGTCGACGTCGATCTGGACCAACCGCGCACCGGGGAACAAGCTGGTGCGTCCGCCGGTGAACATCCCGGCTCGGGCACCGACAACGAATACCACGTCGGGGGTCGGATACCCAAGGGCAGGCAACGAGCCGATCGCCAACAGTCCGCCGCCGGCCAGTCGATGGCTTGCGGGTACCGCTCCATCGGACTTCCCGGGGTAGAACACCGGCACGTCCACCGTTTCCGCGAACGCCACCAGCGCCGCGCTCGCATGGGAGAAAGTGACGCCACCTCCGATCACAATGGCGGGGTTCGTCGCTTCACCGAGCAGATCGAGAGCGACCTCGACCGCTGCAGCAGTCGGACCCGACCTCGCACTCACGGTGTAGTTCACCGGAAATCTCACGGTGTCTTCGTCGGCTTCACCGAACATCACGTCGATCGGCACTTCGAGCAGCACCGGCCCCGGAATTCCGGTCGTCGCCTTACGAATTGCCAGAGCAACTATCTCGGGGACGCGTGCCGGATCGGTGATGCGGTATGCCCACTTGGTCACCGGAACAGCTGCGGCAATCTGATCGAAACCACCCTGAAGCGGATTCGTCTCGGTCTCACGCATCGGCGGAGCACCGACGACGAAGATAGTCGGCGTGCGATCGAGGAGTGCATTGGTCAGCGCGGTGTAGACATTCGTGAAGCCCGGGCCGGAGGTGACTACACAAACGCCGTAATTGCCCGTCACTCGCGCGTACGCATCCGCAGCGTGTCCCGCAGTGGCTTCGTGTCGGGTGCCGGTGAGCCGGATGCCGTGACGTCGACAGGCTACGAGGAAAGCATCCAAGTGCCCTCCGTGCAGGGTGAAGACCTCGGTTGTGCCCGCTTCAGCTAGTGCTCTGGCAAGTAATTCGCCACCGTTGACAATCATGTATTTCCTTCCGGAGTTTGCCGCTTGATTAACGATCGCTAAGTCATTCCACTGTATCGTGGGTCACAGTGCGACGCCAGAGTGGCATTATGCGAACACATGGCACGAAATTCCCCTCAAACCGATCGAATCGTCATGCTGACCGAACTGCTGGCATCCGACCCCACGGCGGGGCGGAGCCTCGCCGATATCGCACGACACCTCGGCGTCGCAAAGGCGACCTGCTACCCCATGGTCGTCGCTCTCGCCGAGGCCGGCTGGCTCGTCCGCCACCCGATCCGCAAGACCTACCAACTCGGCCCGGCGCTAGTCCCCATCGGCCAAGCCGCTTCCCGCGCAATCGATGTCGTCGATCTTTCACGCACCGTCATGCAAGAACTGGCCGACACATCCGAACTGGCCTGTCTCGGATTCATCCGATCCGGCGCCGACCTCGTTGTCGCCGAGGCAATTCAACCGATCTCCAGGCGCAGCGGAACTCTCGGGTTGCGCATCGGCGACAATGTGCTGATGGCACCTCCACTGGGTGCAGGCCTTGCCGCATGGCTCGACGAGAACGACCTCCACGAATGGTTTCTCCTCGGCAAGGAGGCATTGGACACGGAGGCCGCACTTCTACGGTCGGAGTACGAGCCAATCCTCACGGCCATTCGAGAGCGCGGGTTCGCCGTGGAATGCCTTCGCCAACAAGAACGTTCAATTTCCGACGCCGTCGCCGAGATGCGCGGCCCGGGAGTCGGCGGCCAGAGGGCAGCACTCGCACTGAGAGAAGCGCGACGTCTTCTGTCCGCGGATGTCGCGGTCGGAACACTCGACCTCGACGGCAATTATCAATTGCTGTCCGTCAATGCCGTCGCCTTCGCCCAGGACTCGACACCGGCGCTGATCCTCTGCTTGGTCGATGCCCCGTCACCACTGACCGGGGAGCGGATCGCCGCACTGGGCAAGCTCGTGAGTGAAGCCGCCGATCAGGTCACCACTCTCATGCACGGCCGGACACCTCGACCATTGACATCCACAGGCGGAGCAACATAGCTTGTGAGTCAAATGACTTATGTAACGATCGCTAAGTCATGAGTGT
>Ga0224736_1099_pt1 | contig 18036 bp, 15 predicted proteins | sample IA12soil_MG_GH6A_FD_161628 | JGI IMG/M metagenome (GOLD analysis project Ga0224736, IMG submission 161628) | Enriched cells from agricultural soil in Iowa, United States - IA12soil_MG_GH6A(-) | ecosystem: Environmental > Terrestrial > Soil > Agricultural land | place: USA: Iowa | collected 2017-05-08
AAGGCGATACGCCTTCCGATACAAATGGGGGAAATTGGAGAAATCAACATCATTTTATTGATAGAGCAATAGAGAAAAGCGCCGCTTTTGGCGCCTTTCTTTGATTAAAATCCTTGAATGGTCATTCCGCCATCTACAAAGATTGTTTGTCCATTCATATATTTACTTGCTTCTGATGCCAAAAATACTGCTGGGCCAACTAACTCCTCTAATTCCCCAACTCTTTTCATCGGAGTAACAGCCAATATATCTTTTACATACTCTTTATCCTGCAACAATTTTTCCGTTAAGGGTGTTTTGAAATACCATGGACCAATTGCATTCACATTAATATTATATTTTCCCCATTCAAGAGCCAACACCTTGGTCATTTGAATTAATGCTGCCTTTGTAGCGGCATAAGCCACACCAGTTCTTAATGCTACATGCCCGCCTACTGAGGTAATGGTAATAATCTTACCTGCTTTCTTTTCTTTCATATGTCTTCCAACCTCTTGTGAAAACATAAAGGCTGATTTCAAGTTTGTATCCATAATTTGCTGCCATTCTTCATCTGTTACATCGAGTGCCTTCGACCTGATATTCATTCCTGCATTATTTACTAATATATCAATACTTCCTGTCTCATTAATAATTTGCTCAATTGCTGATTTTACTTGTTCCCTCTTTGTAACGTCTGCTTTCACAATATAAGATTTTTGGCCTAATTTCTCAATTTCTGCAGCAGTTGATTGTAAATCCGCTTCCGTGCGAGCAATCACCCCGACATCTGCACCAGCCTCTGCCATTCCGATTGCAATAGCCCGTCCTATTCCTCTTCCAGCACCAGTCACAATCACTGTTTTACCTTCAAGGCTAAAAGATGGTAAATACAATTCCTACACTTCCCTTCTGTTATAAGTAAATTATGTATTTTTTAATAATTTATAAGATGATTGTATCATAAAATAGCGCTAATCCTTAGAAAGTGTAACAATTCAGCCATTATTTTAATACAATAAAATAAATATGTTAAAGTGAGTGACAGCACAATGGAGAAATATTATTGCGATCATTGCAGAACACTATCTGACACAGCTGGAAAATGTGAAAGTTGCGGAAGGGATATAAATAAAAAGATTGAAATTGAGGTCCAGTACCAAACAAACGTATGGGCTTTGCCAAAAAGGCAGTGAACAAGTAAGATTTTCTAAGCTTGTATAGAAATTCAGTAAAAAAGAGACCTATTGGTCTCTTTTTTTACTGAATTTCTAAAGGTAAATCGTATACCTTTGTATATTTATCTTTTAAATAATCGATTAAATATTTTGCATTTAAACCTTCACCTGTAACATCTTGCAAAATTTCAAGTGGTTTCTTTAATTTTCCATACTGATGAATGTTTTTAGTAAGCCACTCGCGAATTGGCGATAAATTTCCTTCTGCTAATAATTCATCAAAGTTAGGTATAGCTTTTAGCATGCTATTCTTAAATTGTGCTGCGTACATATATCCAAGTGCATAGGAAGGAAAATACCCGAAATCTCCACCCGACCAATGCACGTCCTGAAGAACCCCTTCTCTGTCATTAGCAGGACGAATTCCTAAATATTCTTCGTATTTATCATTCCAAATTTGCGGTAAATCCTTTACTTCAATCTCATCATTAAACAAACCCTTTTCGATTTCGTAACGAATGATAATATGAAGTGGATATGTTAACATATCCGCTTCTATTCTAATAAAGGATGGTTTAGACTCATTAATAGCCCTATAAAAATCTTGCAGCGAAACGGTATCATATTCCCCATTAGCATATTCCTTCAATAAATCATAATTATGCTTCCAGAATGAAAAATCACGACCAACAAAATTTTCATAAAAAAGGGATTGTGATTCATGTATTCCCATAGAAGTTCCACTGCACAACGGAGTTCCAATCAAATCTTTGGATATATTTTGTTCATAAAGCGCATGACCACCTTCATGAATAGTGCCAAAAACCGCAGTTCTCCAGTCGTTTTCGTCATATCTTGTAGTAACCCGCACATCCCCCGGGTTTAAACCGGTTGCAAAGGGGTGTATTGTCTCGTCTAATCTTCCGGATTTAAAATTGTAACCCATTTGATCTAGTATTTTCAAGCTGAAATCCTTTTGTTTTTGCTTAGGAAAGGACTCAAATAAGAACGAAGTCTCCGGTTTATTTGGAGAGTCAGCAATCTTTTGTACCAGCGAGACAATAGCATCTCTCACTTCGCCAAATACTTTATCCAAGACCTCCACTGTTATCCCAGGTTCATACATATCTAATAATGTATTATATTTATTACCTTCGTATCCCCAATACTCAACAAATTTCTTCTTATATTCCACGATTTTCTCTAAATAAGGCTGAAACATTGCGAAATCAGCTTTTGCTCTTGCTTCCTCCCAAACACTTTCCGCCTTTGACTGTAATACAACATATTCCTGATATTCCTTTGCAGGAATCTTTTTATTTAAGTCGTAGTTTTTCTTGCATTCCTCTAATGTTTTCTTTGTAATTTCAGATAATTCTTCAGATACACCTGATAAACTAGCAATATAAGCAGCCATTTCTTCTGAAGTGGACATTTTAAATAGTTCAGATGAGAGTACCCCTATAACCTCTGAGCGTTGTTCCACTCCGTTTTTCGGTGCGCCAGTTCGTAAATCCCAAAAAATTAAACCTAGTGCTTCCCCGTATGCCTGCATTTTTTTTACATAATCCAAGAATTCCTTTTCAATTTCACTTATATGGTCACTCATGTATGTACCTCCAATTTAAAATTCCGGCTCTTTCATTTTATCATATTGTTCTGAAAAGGGAGAACAATTAGTTTCGCAAAAAAACTTTATATAAAATAGAGCAATCATTTTATATAAAGTTTTTTAAAGTAGAGTGACGATATGGATGATGTTTTCCAATAACAAAGTTAGTTGGTTGTATAAAATTTTCATCATAAAAAAAACCCTCCCCATTAATTGGAGAAGGTTGCTTCCACAGGCAAAATAGCCTTAATATATTCCATTATAATTTCATTTTCTGCTTTCTTTAACCACAGTTGGATGTTTCCGCTATCGCTGGAGCTACGGATTAGCCGTCCAATCCCCTGCTTTAATCGCAATAACATATAAGGAAGATCCACATCATAAAATGAGTTGTCACTATTTTTTCGCTTTGCTTCAAACACAGGATCATGCGGAGGAAAAGGTAATTCATTAATGATTACATTCGACAACGATGGTCCTGGTATGTCCAACCCTTCCCATAAGTGATACGAACATAGGACGGTTTCTTCATTATTCTGGAACTGTTCAACGAGCCTACTTATTTCTCCATCACCTTCAAAAATAATGGGGAAAGGAATATCATTTTTTTGTTGTATATATTTTTTAAACTCTAGCATGGTTTCATTTGTATTAAACAGAATTAATGTTTTACCATTTGCTATTTTAATAGAATTAACATATTCAGCCCATTTATGTACTTTAGGGTAATGATCCTCAATATGAATAGAAATATTCATTTGTTGAGAATAGTCAAATGGGGATTCTACCCTTAAAGATAAATATTCATTGATACCAAGACTTTTGCAAATATAAGAGAAGTCCCCTTCATTTGAAAGTGTCGCCGAAGAGAAAATATAAGGTATATTCTTAGAGAATACCTCTTCACGTAGGATTTCTTCTACTAATCTTGGCATTATAACTAGTGTATGGTAATTATCGGTCATTTCAAACCATGCAATCCCGTTTTTATCCTGAATAAATAATTTTAAAGAATATAATATTTGCTCCAGATACTCTTCCACAATTCGTAGGTCATATTCATTTAATACAAACAATTCACTTTCATATACAAATTGCTCTGTTAACTGATTAATTAAATGATACAGTGTTCTAGCACTATCCATTAATTCATCGGTTTTATTGATTTCGTATCTCTCTGATCCTCGTACCTTTATAGCTTTCCGGCTAATGAAATGAAATAATTTTTCACTTTCATATAAGACATTTTCCATCATATATAGAGTTTCCTCACGAACATCATTGCTCATCAATCTATTCAATAATGTTTCGAGAGTTTCTGAAGTAAATTTGTATGTTAACGCTTTTTGACATGCATATTCCAATAAATGTCCTTCATCAAAGATAACGCAGCTTACTTCCGGAAGCAGAGGTCTTTGCCCCTCTCGTTTCCTAGAATCTTTCGTCCATATATGCTCCATATAAAAATCATGCGAACAAACTATTATATCAGCGGCATCGCGATAATATTCTCTGTGCAATGTCTGTCCACAACGATGCCTCAACTCACAGGAAAGACAATCCTGAAGAGAATCCCATGCAATACTTTTCCATTCATCTTCCGTTAAGAAAGGATAGTCTTTTCGATCACCATACTTTTCAAACTTTTGCATGGATCCCTGGCTTTGCACAAAGCGAGGGAGAGTATCATAAACGGATGATATTCCTTCGGTAGCTTTTTTTCCTACCTCCAGATCTAATTTCTTCAGACATAAATATTGGTCCCTTGCTTTAGCTAGCCTCACATCGATTTCTAATTCAAGTGCATCTTCTATTTTTTTTATGTCTCCTTCTTTTTTAACAAGCTGCTCTATTAACGATTCATCCGCACATGCTATGAGGGCAGGCTTCCCTGTATATCTTGCATAGCATAAAGCATATAATAAATACACAATTGTCTTTCCTGTGCCTACACCAGCTTCTGCAAACATTATTTTTTTTTCTTTAAATGCCTTTTCTAATTGGAATGCCATATATATTTGCTCATCACGTAATTCAAAACCTTTTTCGGGGAGTAAATCATAAAAGACATCTCCAATCCAGTCCCCTAAACGATCATAAAACGAATCTGTTTTCGTAAGTAAAAATGGTAATGGTTGTTTCATCCTATCCTCCAACACCTTTATATGTTAATTGTCTATTATAAGCTTCCATCAGCAAATGAAAACGCAAGTGCAAACTTACACTCGCGTTCATAATGCTGGTCTGTCTTTTTCCAATGTGTACATAATTGCATCATTCAATGTTTCTTTTGCTTCCATTAAATGTTGTAACGCCAAACCAGACGGTGGTTCTTGAGCACTTACCGCATCATAGGTTTGCTTCAGTGCTTTTGAAATGGCTTCGAAGTCTAAAGTATCTTTCATCAACAATTCCTCACCCCAATTGGAAATATACGTACAGTATACTCTGGAAAGGAATGTATCATACCATCATTTTTATTGTTTTGGAGGTTTAGGGCCCCAGAATTGATATAAATCTGTTCGGATAAATCCATTAAATAATTTTCGTTTCTTGGTAGCCTTTTTGCCATATACTTCTTCAAATTGTTCATAAGAGGTTAATATATAAACGGACCAGGTATCTAATTTCGAAAACGTTCTACCCATTTCCTCATACATTTTTTCCACTTCTTTGCGGTCTCCTAAACGTTCGCCATATGGAGGATTCCCCACAATAACTCCAAACTCATCATTAGAAGTAAAGTCGGTTACCTGCATTTGTTTAAAATGAATCAGGTCACCAAGTCCAGCCTCCATTGCATTCCCTTTCGCAACATGAACCATTCGATGGTCAATGTCTGAACCGATAATATTTAAAGGCTGATCATACTTGGCTAGATCTTCTGCTTCAATTCTTGCATTATCCCATACAGATTGGTTCATCCACGACCAAGTTTCAGAAATAAATTCACGGTTAAATCCCGGAGCAATATTTTGGCCGATTAAAGCCGCCTCAATTGGAATCGTTCCAGATCCGCAAAAAGGGTCACAGAATGGTTTATCCGGCCGCCAATTTGTCAATTGAATTAAAGCTGCAGCAAGTGTCTCTTTTAGAGGTGCTTCCCCTTGATCCACACGGTAGCCCCGTTTATGAAGTCCTGCTCCACTAGTATCAATTGTAATTGTGGCAACATCCTTAAGTAGAGAAAGCTCCACTTTAAACAATGGGCCCGTTTCCTCTAACCATGATGATTTTTTATAATGCATCTTCAGTTTTTCCACTATAGCTTTTTTCACAATAGCTTGACAGTCAGGTACACTAAATAGTTTTGATTTGACTGATTTCCCTTGGACAGGAAATTCTGCATCAACAGGTAAATAATCCCCCCAATTTAACGCCTTGGTTTTCTCGAATAATTCATCAAAGGTATATGCTTTAAATTCGCCTACCATTATTTTAATGCGATCGGCGGTTCGCAGCCAAAGATTGCATCTGGCAATAGCAGATTCATCTCCTTGAAAAATTACTTTTCCATTCTCAACCTTTGTTTCATAGCCGAGTGCTTTTACTTCTTTCGCCACAATTGCTTCTAATCCCATTGCTGCTGTTGCGATGATTGTATATTGTTTTGACATATTTTCACCCTTATACGGTTCTCTCTTTACTTGATATGTAAATTTAAGCATAATAATAGCTCTCCTACAAGTGGAGAGCACAATTATATTCGTATTAATACCAAAATAACGTTCTGTAAGCCATGTTTTGTACCATTGTACTACAAGCGATTGGTATTATCTCGTACTCCGGTGGTAATCATCTATCTCCAAGCATATTTACTTGTCTCTTTCTTCGTTCATTTCCTCAGAAAGAGTGCCTCTACCATAATTTGAGTTTCTCGCTCGCGGGGTTTACCTCGTTCCACCCTTGAAATTTCTCTCAAGGCTACGTCACTGTGGCACTTTCAAGGTAGTCATTCCATATCCTAAAAGGACTTAGGAATTTTCCCTGCCGTCAGACTAAACATTAGCCTGCCCTAGCTTATGACTTCGCTAGGCACGATCACTACGGGCATCTCAGCACCGTGCGAGCATGGACTTTCCTCTACAACAAAAAGTTGCAGCGATTACCCGAACGTTATTTATCAGCTTAACGCCGCTTTACTATTATAATTAACTTTTCCCTGATTTTCAACTTGTAAAATTATCCAGTTGATTAATCATTTAATTTACTGCCAAATACATGCTTTTCCAAATTAGATAATCTTTTTAAAATATCAAAATTAGTAGTTCCTGTAGTTGGCTGCAATGGTTGTGATGGCTGCTGTCTCCGATATGATGAAGAATCATCAGCTTGTTTCTTAAGTCGCATAATTTCATGTTGTAGATCCTCTATTGTTTGATGGAATGTTTCATAATCTTTAATAATTAAGTCTAAAAATTTATCTACATCCTCAGGCTTATAGCCCCGAACAGAAGTTTTAAAATCTTTTTCCAATATATCTTTTGCAGTTAATTTTATTTTATCTGATAACATTTCAAACACCACCTCGTTTATGCACAAAGCTTTTATTTTATTTTTTCAAATATCGATTTGTTTGTCAATTTATATCGTACTAGTAAGAATTCCATTGCTCTTCTTCCATTATAGATTGCAAATCATTAAAATCAATGGTTCTTATATCATAAGAATTCTCTTGCTTATATTTTTTGGCTTCATCAAAAAGATACTTAGGTGATCCACTATTTTGCTCATCATAGACTATGAGTAGTCCATCACTTTTATGAAGAAATATTTTGTTTTTATTCTTAAATGCTTGTGGATTTTGATATGGTTGTTTAGAGATGGATTCCACAAAATCTGCTTGTGCCAGTACCATTTCATATATTTCCTTATTATTTTCATTCCATTTTTCTTCTTGGTTAAGGAAAGGGGTTAATACTGCTAACTTTAAGTCAGGGTATTCATTTTGGAGGTCCAAAGCTACTTCCGCTGCCCAAAGTTCAACCCCTAATTGACCGGAAATCAATATCCACTCTAAGCCGTCTTCCAAATATCGTATTATCTCTTTATTTAAAGCCATTTTTATATATTTTATAGCTTGATGGTTGGCGGAGAAAATTCCTAACTCAAATGGTTTATAACCCGAAATACATAGAACTTTCACCATATGTTTTCTCCTTCATTTATGTAATTGAAAACAAGGATGATGAATCATCCTTGTTTTGCACATTTTATAGGTTCTGACGCAATCATAACTCCATTCATGTTCATAATACATAAAAAAGTTATGATAAAACGCTGCTACATGACGCCTATTTTAAAGGGAATAATGATTATTCTCTTTATAAAAATGTATAAAAGCTATCTTTTAAACTAGAGAAGAGTACTGCCGTTAAACCAACAATAACAAAGAAAATAACCAGCAATGTCCGATACATTTGATTGATCCTAACCTCCACTTATTCATTGCAAACAATATGTGTATTACTAAAATCAAAAGAAAGAACCTTTTATAAGGTTCAAAAAGAAGTAGCTAAAATATTAATCTTATATTGTTTAAAGCAACTAAAATCCTGCTTTTGAATAGAGACGAATAAACGCTAATTTAAGTTTCACTTTATTTTACAATGAATAATATTTCGACACAATCTATCAAACTGAATAAAAATATGATTTTTTTATGACAACATTGTAGGATATTGTCATTTTTTAATCATAAAAATAAAACATCGGTCGAAATATGCGCTTCCCCAGGAAATAGAATATTAGAAATAATGCCATTACTTCTTCTTTAACCTGTTTAATCTTTTGTTTGCATCCTCGAGGAATGTATCTTCTTTCTTAACGGAGTTGCAACTTTCATGCAAGGCAATAGCTTTCCGAACATATTCTATGGCAAGCTGATAATCCTTAAATTGGTGCTCCATGAGTTTCGCTAATTCAATATACGCCTGCTGTTGAATATTATTACCATCCCCATAGAAAGCTACTTCTGTCCACAACTGTTTTGCCGATTCATATTCCCTGCGTCTTTTTAATTTATAAGCAAGCTCATATTTAGCCTCAAGATTATCCTCTTCAGCAATAAGTGAGTATGTTTCAATCGCTTTTTTTTCTTCTCCGATATAATCAAACCATTTCCCAATAAGCAGCTTTTCTTCATTGCTTTGCATAGGATCTGCCTGTAAAATTTGCAAAGTTAAATGCGTGTATAAGGTGATCAGCGAAAGAATATCATTTTCATTATGCTTTAATATTTCAATCACACCTTCAGGATTTTTGCGGTCCACATAATCAAAATAAATCATCGGCGCCAAATATCCGGGGATATCATCCTGTCTCTCAAATTGGAGAATTTCCTTTTCTACATTCACTAATTTCACTTTATCCATCTTTGTCTTCCAAAGCCTTCTAGATGCATGATATAAATCAAAATGTCCGAATGATGGCAACTTAGGCAAATGATCGCGGATTAATGTATGCCTTGTTTTAACCTGTGGCCAGTCAAAAGCTTTCCCATTATATGTGACTAAAGTCGTATAATTAATATTTTCAAGAAAGCTATAGTATAATGGGACCTCCATTCCAGGTTCGGGCAAAAAATGCTGCTTTAAAATGACTTCATGATCGGTAACACTTGCATATCCTAAAATAAAAATCGTGTTCCCCGCTCCTCCCCCCAGTCCTGTTGCTTCTGTATCGAAGAAAAACAAATCAGACGGAAGAAAACCTTTAGCAGATAACGGATGATTCCCATCATATTGTTTCCAAAGTTCAACCGCTCTTAAAAATTCCCGAAATGAATATTTTCCATGAATATGATCAAGTGGATAATGAACCTCGCGTATTAGACAGTATTCATCATCTTTCATATACGGTCTTGCATTTGCAGTCTCCCATATATCTAAAAAGGGAATATCATAAGCAGTCGATACTGCCTCTTCTTTGTTATGGATCGGCGTCATTTTATCTTTTTCTTCGCGCACAATATGATGTTTCATTCGATTTAGTTTATTTAATAATGACATGATAACCGTCCCCAATTAAATTCATTATTTTTCCATATAGGTAAGTAAAGTAGATACCAACCGCTTTGCATTTTTGGTGGTGTGCTCTATCCCAATACAGGATGGACAGCCATTTTGGCATGGGCAACTCATTACTAATTCTTTCGCTCTGTTAATAATTTCCGTTATGTTCTCATATACCTTTTCACTTAAACCAATTCCACCAGGATATCGGTCGTATAAAAAGACTGTCGGCTTTTCATTATGCACAGCTTTTATTTGCGGCACTACATGAATATCATGCGGATCACACATGACAAAGAGCGGTACAATTGACTTGAATAAATTTGCCATGCCTACTAAACCAGCTTCCAACTCTTCCTTTTCTTCTTCCATTGGCAAGGAAATCCATGCTGCATTTGTATGAAGTTCCATTTCCGGTAAATGGATGGGGCCAGAACCGATATTTTCATGCGTATTAAATTTTATTTTCTTAAAAATGGTTGCCATTGCTTGTACGGAAACATCCCCATATCCTACTTCAAGCCTTTCCGCTTTCTTCATCTTATCCACTTCTAAAACACTTAGTTTTACTGCTAAATTTGCATCGGTATAGTAATCTACATCCACTTCGCGAACATAGGCTTTTTTTTCTTCCCAATCAAGCTCTTCCACCTGATATTGAATTCCTTGATGAAGATAAATTGCCTCATCATGCAGCAATGTTAATGCGCTAAATTGATCCATTTCTCCTATAACGTGAACATTCGCCTTCTCACTAATATCAATTATGACAACATTTTCCTGTGAAGCAGACCTGAGACTGATGTTATGTGCAGGAAAAGATTCATTCATCCAATACCATTTATCTCGATTAAAATGTAATACACGTTCATCTACTAAAAATTCTAGAATATCTTCAATATTAATATCTCCAAAACGCTCTCCTTGGTAAAATGGCAGTTCATATGCAGCACACTTAATATGGTCAATGAGAATCACTAGATTGTTCGGATTAATTCTAGCAGTCTCTGGATTTTGTTCAAAGAAATATTCTGGATGTTCAATAATAAATTGGTCTATTGGGGAGGAACTGGCAACCATTATGATAAGTGCTTCTCCATGTCTTCTTCCGGCACGCCCAGCTTGCTGCCAAGCACTAGCAATGGTACCAGGATATCCAGTCATTAAACATACTTGCAACCTTCCGATATCGACACCCAATTCCAACGCATTTGTACTAACAACACCGTAAATGTCTCCATGCCTTAGTCCTTTTTCAATTTCCCGCCTCTGTGTAGGTAAATACCCGCCGCGATAGCCACGAATGGACTTAGGCCCAAATTGATGTTTAACAGCCTCCTGTAGGTAAGTCAGGATAACCTCTACCCGGACACGGCTTTTTGCAAAGACAATCGTTTGGATTTTATTCTTTAAAAGCTCTTTTGCAATATTTCTAACTTCTAATGTTGCACTTCTACGAATATTTAAAGGTTTATTGACAATTGGAGGATTATAAAAAACAAAATGCTTTCTTCCTGAAGGTGCGCCATTATTGTTAATTAATTCCATCTTATTACCAGTTAGGTTTTCAGCTAATTCTCTCGGATTAGCAATTGTGGCTGATGTACAAATAAATATAGGATCACTGCCATAGTATTTGCAAATTCTTTTTAGCCGTCGAATCACATTAGCAACATGACTGCCAAAAACACCTCTGTAAATATGCAATTCATCAATAATAACATATTTTAGATTTTCAAAGAAGGAAACCCATTTTGTATGATGAGGCAAAATTGCCGAATGAAGCATATCCGGATTTGTGATTACTATATGCCCAGCTTTACGTACTTTTTGCCGAATATTAGAAGCAGTATCCCCGTCATATGTATAACTATTCACCTTAACTCCAGCATCTTCAATAATTTCATTTATTTCACTTTTTTGATCTTGTGCAAGTGCTTTTGTAGGAAACATATAAAGTGCACGTGAATTTTCGTCCTCAATAATAGATTGCAAAACAGGAAGATTATAGCATAATGTTTTCCCTGAAGCGGTAGGTGTTACCGCTACAAAACTCTTCTTTTGTTTTGCCAGCTCATACGCCGTCCCTTGATGTGTATAGAGTTCCGATATGCCCCTTTCTTGAAGTGCCTTTTTTAAATTCGGATGAATGGTGTCTGGCAATGGAACCGTTTTAGCTTCTTTTTCCTCTATTGTATGCCAATGTACAATTTGTTCTTTAAATTGTCTATCTTCTTTTAATAAATGAATAATCTCACTTAAATTCTTTTTTTTAAACACAACGTTCACCTCAATACTATCATTTTAGCGAATAAACGTTCGTTAAGAAAGCATTTTTTGCTGATTTACATATACTTCCTATAAAAGTGAAAACATCAGAAACAAATGCAAATAGCACCTTTTTTCTTTCTCCCTCATACACTGATTTTGAAAATCTCTGTTTGAAAGGAGCCTTTGGAATGACAGACAAACCGGATAAATTTGAAAAAAACTCTCTTCATGAACCTTTTCAAGGTTTGATGCGTTCGATGAATAATATTTTTCAGGAACCTCCTATTAAAGGATTCCTAGAAAGCATTGACGAGTTTTTTGCGGCACCGTTCCCATTTTCTGCTTTCCCAGTAGAGCTTAATGAAACCGATAAAGAATATATCATAACTGCAAAGCTTTCCGGTGTTAAAAAGGACCAAATCAATTTAGATATTTTCCAACAGTACATTACTATTACGGTAGAAAATGTAGAGTCAACCACACAAGAAAATCAAAACCAAAAATCAATTTTCAAGAAGAGCTCTATGCAACGATCTTCGAGAACTATCCCATTGGCAAAACCAATAAAAGAAGACAAGGTAAAGGCAAATTATGAGGATGGGTTACTCACTATATATGTACCTAAGGAAAATGGGAAACGGCTGAAAATTGAATGAATAGCAATAAAAAAGGAATCAGCATATTATCTGGTTCCTCATTTTTTATGCAATCTTTATTAATAAACAAAGGTGTTCATGTTTTAAAAACCAATTCTTTATAGTCTTGTAAAAAGTCTCTATGGCTTAAATAAACCACCAAGCCCTTTTACCATCGTGGACACTTGTGTAACAGCATTCATCATTTGACCAGCAGTATTCACCATTTTGTTAAAATCAATAGAACCATCCTGAGATTTAAAAGAATTGATGATAGAATTCATCCCGCCCGTTGGTGGCTTGACATTATAGTTGGACTTTGGATACGGATTAGAATATGGTTTATAGCTATTTAATTCATTTGGTTTAGCTGGTTGAAGTGGATTTTGAAAAAGCTGCTGTTGTATAGGAAATTCATTCCCTTGGGGATTGTACATGGACGATGGATTATATCCCCCATATGCTTGATAACCATTTGAAAATTGCTGTCCAGGATAAAGATATGGTTGATGGAAACCTTGGTGCACAAAAGGAACAGTCGGAAAATTCATGTGGTTATACATCGGCTGCGAAGGAATAGTATTTTGGTAATTTCTACCAGTTTCTGATGATCTATAGGCATTATATCCATTCATGTTCATATGCTTATCCTCCTAAACATCGGGTCATACTAATACAATTTATGAACATGAATAAAAAGGGTGATTTGTCTAAAAGCAGAAACCCATTAAATTCTTGAAATTATTTCTGCGATAAGTTCCTACATTCCATTGCGTTCAGATATCTCAATCTCATCTAATACTCTATTCAATACATAATCAACGGATTGAATATGTCCCTTAAATTTTTTAAGACTTGTTTCGGGATAAAACGCTCTTACTGACACCATTTGAATATTTTCGGTAAGAGTTTTTAATTGAATGGGATGCAGATGCTTTGGTCTTGTAATTTCCAACCAACTCTGCGCTTTTGGCAGCCATTCATCACATATGGTTTTTACACGATCTGCAAATGGCTTAACATCCTTAAAAAAATCACCAGCTTCGTTTGTTTCTCGTGCCTTTTCATATGCTTGTAAGGCAAATTGATTTAACTCTATTAGTAACTTGGTTTGTTTTTTTAATTGCTCAATGTCCATTTTATCCTCCGATGTGTCAGATTAAAATACAGAGAAAATGTAGCAGTAAAGCTACTAAATGCACATTAATTATATTTTTTTCCGTTTATATATGTCAAAATTAATGCAATGAAAAAAAACGTTAAGAATATTATGCTAACGACGGAATAATTGTATAAGAAGGATTTTTATATAACTTTTCTTCTATTGAAGCGATTTTTTTCTCTAATTGTTGATATCCAAGCTCTACTTGCCGAGCAGCATTACTTTTTTCTATGTCCATTCGACTTTCCATTTTCTTTTCTATTTCGAAAATCATCTGGTCTAATTCTTCCAGCATTTGTAACACTTCATTTTTTTCAATCATAATCAAGACCTCCAAACAAGTAGTTTTGCATTATATATTCTGTCTTCCTTTCCATCTCCCTTCCCACTTGACAAAACTAGAAGCATTTCGGCAAAGAAAGTGTTCTTAGCAAAAAAGCAGCGTCATTTCGACAACTGTGCATGATGTAAATGAATATTGAACACACTATCGAGTGGAGGTGGTTCTTACATGGATAGCAAAGAAAAGAAACAACAAGAAAGAACGGAGAAAAAACAAGATACTAAAGCTGGACATGGTAATCCTAAGCTTTCAGGACCGAATAGACCATCAATCTAATTTGTGAAATGTAAAAAGGAAAAGCGGTAATTGAGACATGCTTTTCCTTTTTACATTTCACAAAAAATATAAGAAATTTTAAATGCTATAAATTTGACACATTTTTTTCTGTTAGTGAAACAAACAACGTTTCATATTCGTTGTATAATGGTATACAAAAATTGAAGTAATTTTATTCACCATCAGCAGCATATTTTTGCTATGATATAATTTAGCTTGTGAGGTGATAAGCTAATGGATCTCCACTATCCAAATGGAAAAAAATATGTTCAGATGGAAACCGTCAAAAAGAAAGCAACATTTGCGAAAAATATATCGTATAGTAATAGAGGAATGACACTGGAATCAGATTTAAATGAAACCAATGTATATTATTTGGAACAAGGAATAGCCGTCATTCACAAAAAACCGACTCCTGTACAGATTGTTCAGGTAGATTACAAATCGCGCAGTACGGCGGTGATTAGAGAAGCTTATTTTAAACAGCCCTCGACGACTGATTATAATGGTGTATATCGTGGTAGATATATAGACTTTGAGGCAAAAGAAACCCAAAATGCAACTTCTTTTCCGCTGCAAAATTTTCACGCTCACCAAATAGAGCACATGAAAAGAATTGTAGATCAAAATGGTATTTGTTTTGTCATTCTTCGTTTTGCCAAGACAGAAGAAATTTTTCTATTAGAAAGCCAGTATCTTTTTATATTTTGGGATAGGATGATATTAGGCGGTCGAAAATCCATTAAAAAAGAAGAAATTGAAGAAGTAGGTCATAAGATTTTACTAGGAATGCAACCTCGAATCGATTATATTAATATAATTAATTCCTTATATCAATTTGAGGAAACTGAATAATGTTTTTGAACAACAACTTTAAATAAGATATTTTTCGTATTTAACGTTTTCGTTAATCTACACTCTAATAATTGGAGACTGCGAAAAAAGTCTAAATACCTTTTAAAGTTGGGAAGAGAGGAAATTTTTTATGGCAGATAAATATCAAACACGAGAGGAACGACGAAAACTGCAGCAGGGAAAACCTGCAAATAAAAAAGATAAACGTAAAAAGCGTTCTATATTCAAACGTTTGTTCCTTGCATTTTTTCTCATTTGTTTGATTGGATTGTTATCCGGAGTTGCTACCTTTGCATATTATGCAAGCAACGCCCCGAAATTAAACAAGAAAATGTTAACAGACCCTGTGGCTTCCACAATATATGACAAGTATAATAAACCAGTTGAAACAATAGGGTCAGTAAATCGTAATTATGTTAGATATGATGATCTTCCAAAATTAGTGGAAGATGCAGTATTAGCCACGGAGGATGATCGTTTTTATAAACACCATGGGATTGACCCAATTCGCTTAGGCGGTGCGATTTGGGCCAATGTAACTCGCGGATTTGGATCAGAAGGAGCTAGTACCATTACGCAACAAGTAGTAAAGATGTCTTTCTTAACCGATCAAAAGACATTAAAGCGTAAAGCCCAGGAGGCTTGGTTATCCCTGCAACTAGAAAGGCAATATACAAAACATGAAATATTAGAAATGTACTTAAACAAAATCTATATGGGAAATGGCGTTCATGGAATCGCTACTGCTGCAAAGTATTATTATAATAAAAGCTTAGATGAACTAAAGCTTCCGCAGGTGGCCGAACTTGCTGGAATTCAGCAAAGTCCAAATAACTACAATCCATTTGACAATCCTGAATTAGCTGAAAAAAGAAGAAATATTGTGCTTTCCCTGATGTATCAGCATCATAAAATCACAAAACAGGAAATGGAAGAAGCGAAAAAAGTTCCTATTACCTACGGATTAGTAAAAAAAGAAAAGCGTACAAAAGCGAAACAAAAATATGATGCTTTTGTGGATGCTGTGATTGATGAAGTAAATTCAATGGGTGATTATAATGTTTTCACAGATGGATTAAAAATCTATACTACATTAGATCCAAAAGCCCAAGAATATACAGAAAAAATGTTAAATACCAACCAAGTCATTAATTATCCAGATGATAAATTTCAAGCTGGTGTTACCTTGTTGGATACGAAAACCGGTGAGGTTCGTGCTATCGGTGGCTCTCGTAATCCAAAAGTCTTACGTGGAATCAATTATGCTATAGATACAAAACGTTCCTCAGGATCCACCATTAAACCAATTTTGGACTATGGTCCTGCTATTGAATATTTGAAATGGTCGACTTATCATCAGTTAATGGATACACCTACCAATTATCAACATGGGAATATCCCTTTACATGATTGGGACGGAAGATATGAAGGCCAAATGTCAATGCGTACGGCACTTTACAAATCAAGGAACATTCCTGCGTACAAGACTTTTATGGAAGTTGGTTTCGATAATGCGAAGAAATTTTCCTCTAATTTAGGATTTAACTTCCAAAACCTTGTGGAATCGTCTTCCATTGGTGAGGATGTTACTTCTATGCAAATGGCTGGTGCATACGCTGCATTTGGAAATAATGGTATATACAATAAACCGCATACAGTAAGAAAAATTGTCCTTCGCGATGGTGATACAGTTGTCAAAAATGAAATAAAACCAAAAATTGCGATGAGCGATTATACGGCATATATGATTACAGATATGTTAAAAGATGTTCTTACTGCTCCATCCGGTACTGGTAGAGATGCATATGTACCTGGTTTGAATCTTGCAGGAAAAACGGGTACGACTAACTATACTGATGATGAAATGCGAAAATGGAATATACCTACTTCAAGTGCTGTACCAGATGCATGGTTTGCTGGATACAACACAGATTATACATGTGCGATATGGACTGGATATCCTGAAAGGAAGAATTATATTGCACCAGGGCCAGATCAGCATATTGCACAGCTAATGTTCAAGCATTTAATAAGTTACGTAGAACAAGGAAAAAATCCTGAAGACTTTAAAATGCCAAACAGTGTTGTGAAATTACCGGTTGAAATCGGCACCAACCCAGCCCAAAAACCAAGTGCATCAACACCAAAGGATAAAATCACTTATGAATTATTTGTGAGGGGTCATGATGAACCATCTCAAATATCGCAAACATATAGTAAACTGGAGTCCCCTACAAATGTTAAAGGGAACTATAATAAAGATACAAATGAGATTAACCTTTCATGGAATCATCCTAAAGCGAATGTCACCTTTGAAATTACAAGTTCCCTTAATAAAGGGTCTAAAAAGAGTTTAGGTGCAACAAGCGATAAAACACTGACCATTGCCGATGTTAAACCAGGTACGTATACCTTTGAAATAACTGCCGTTCAAGATGGTGTACGCAGTAAGCCAGCTGTTATATCCATTACCGTTCCAGATCCAAACAAAACGGGTAATGAGCAAGATAATGGTGATACCGGAGACGGCAATACCAATAACAATAACAATGATAATGGAAACAATAATAATAATAATAATAATAATAATGGTAATGGAAACAAGGATACCGGTAATAATGGTAATACGGATAATACGGGTAATACCGATACCGGTAATAATGGTAATACGGATAATACGGGTAATAATGGCAATGGAAACAATAATGGTAA
>Ga0224736_1100_pt1 | contig 17999 bp, 18 predicted proteins | sample IA12soil_MG_GH6A_FD_161628 | JGI IMG/M metagenome (GOLD analysis project Ga0224736, IMG submission 161628) | Enriched cells from agricultural soil in Iowa, United States - IA12soil_MG_GH6A(-) | ecosystem: Environmental > Terrestrial > Soil > Agricultural land | place: USA: Iowa | collected 2017-05-08
AACTTCGAAGTTGAGTAAACGTACGTCTATTGCATTCTGATTATTCTCTCGAGTCAAATCCTCCACACCCATTTCAAGAATCTATCTAGAATTTTTTTAAATCGATTTGATACTTCTATATTTTGTATAGGTGGGACTTCAATTGTTTACTTCTTACTTGTTGTTCTACATGTTAATCTCATTACCGATTTTTTTAATGGGAATAATAACTTGTGCTAATAATAGCTACTTCTAAGAATATAAGAATTTCTTTCATTCGTACTTTGTTTTAGTGCATATTTTAATAATTCAACCAAAGGATAAATTAATGCAAAAAATGTCAGTTTAATAAGTATAAAGTTATCCCTTTCTAAACTATTGGAAAAAATGAATCACTAGTATTATTAATTGAGAGAAAACAATAAAAATGGTATTACACTTTAATAATTTTTAGAAATCTCCAAAAAGAATATTTCCAATTAATTTAATATTCTCCCAAACAAATCTTTACTCTAAACTAAAATCCATTTATTAGAAATTATGGATTATTAGTTCTAATGGTATCACTTAAACAAAACAAGCCATACTTTTTTATAAGTACGGCCTTTCTAAAATTCTATTGGACTCATTGCAAATATTCCATATTTCTTTTTAAAATAGCTTAATATTCTTATTAATTAAATCATAAAGTAAATCGGCAATTTTTGATGATCTATCCTTTATTGAATCTTTATCAAAATGGCCTTTACTATTTGCAGCATATTTACTTTCTTTTTCATTTACTAATTTAACTAGTAGCGCATTCTTTCCACCTTTTGTTGTTGAAACCAGGTCCTTAGCTATCCTTTGTGTAATCATGAAGTCTTGATCACTATATAGTTTAATTTTGTCACTAAACTTTTTATTTCCTACACTCGAGTTTTCGTTATTAAAGAGTAGAGTTAAGTTTCCAATAAGGTTTCTGTGATTTCTTATTTCTTCTACCGATATAAAACCAGCATCAGTTGTATCCTTATCAAAAATTACTTCTTTGGACAAAATGTGCTCTACTGTAATTTTCTGTTTTTTGGGTTGAATTATTACAGCACTGTTCCCATGAAAATATAATTCTATAAACTTCAATATAATAGCTGCTTTATTAGATAAATTACCATTTGCATTTTCAAGTTTTCTTAATGGTAGGATTTGTTTAATATCTGTAGATTTGCTTAAGATAACTTTTTTAGCTTCATCATTTAATTTTGTATATGCTAATTCATCAGGAAGACCTTCTTTTATACCTTCATAATATTTCACTAATATCGTCGGAAGATTACTTTCTATAAAATTCATTTGTGTAAATGTAAATAAAACAGATGCCCCCAATCTAACACCCAAGTCCAATACCTGTACTTTCAAATCGTGATTAGATTTGTAAAAAGGAATTAATAAAGAATGTAATTGTTTAATATTAAACAATTTAAAAATAATAAACATATTATGATCATCTAAAAATACTTTATAATTTCCTTTTTCTATTTCAGTATAAATTTTTGATACATATTTTAAATCTTTTACTAAATCAAATATTTCTATGGTAGTTAACTTTTTGTTTTCGAAATATTCGTATACTGAATCTTTTTTAATATTCTCAGCATACTTACCAATAATGTAATGTTTTAAAAAGGTTGAAGATGAAATTTTCTTTTTGGGACTTATTTGTAAATTAGAAATAAATTCATTCCAATCGTTGTTAAACTCTTCAACATCTTCTTTTGAATTTACTTGTTTTGAAATCGTCTTAAGGAATAAATTCTTAACTAAATCAAGAGGTTCCAAACTTCTACCTCTATCATTAAGAACTTCAAATAATTGGAATGCTTTATTATAACTTGTGGATACTGTCACAATAAAGTAAACACGACTTTTGAAATATGAAATAAAGTTTTTTAATTGATCGTCACTTAAAGCTTCTAAATAATCCTTTGCAGTGGTATACACTTCCTCTATTTTCAGATCTGATTCTAGCTTTGTTTCATATGCTTTGTTATTTAGTATATCTTTATATACTTTTCCAAAGTTTAATGCAGGATCATGTATTAATTTACAATCTTTTATTTCGTCCTCATCATCTAGAATTGCATAGGATTGAACTATATCATTTAACTTCATTTGCCATTTCTTAATTTCTTTTTTATTTTGTGACTTTGTAATCTTTGCTTCCACAATTTCCTCTAAAGATTTACAAATTAAAGTAGTTGTGGTTAATCTTTATTGACCATCTACTACTAAGAATCTTTCATTATCTTCTGGCTTGATTAAAACGATATTCCCTAATAAATATCCTTCTATATCATCTTCTTTTAATGTAAAACCATTTGTATCTTCTGAGAGATCTTCTAAAAGTTGTTGTACTTCTTCTTGTCCCCATACAAAGTCTCTTTGAAAATCTGGAATCATAAACTTATATGCTTCTTCTGTTAAAAAAGATTTAATATTTAATAATTCTGAACTTATACCGTTTTTAATCATATAAAAATCCTCACTCACTTATGACTTTATATATTATAATTGTAACAATACTTTTACTTATTTAATGCTAAAATCTTTAATATCCTCTTTAATAGCAAATTCTCACTTTTATCCTTTATATAACTCTTTTTAATAATTTTTTCTGTTTAGAGAAGTGAAAAACATGCAATTACTGATAAAATAGTAATTCTTTCTAAGATCTATAAATAAGACTAACATAATAACTATTTTTGTTTTCTACTAAATCATTGGTCCATTCTTCTATCTCTCTGGTCGAAAAGAAATGCTTAAAGGTATCTCACTACTTTTTTTATATCCCTAAAATTATTTAAGGCTGACAGATTGAACTCTCTGTTAATGATTGTTGAATAAGAAAGGTAACATCATTTAGATAAGAAACTAACCGAATTCTCTTAATTCTTTTAATAAATCCTTCGATTGTAATTGTAATAAGTCCAAGAAATAGCTTATAAACAGCTAGTAAAGGTTTGGCTAATTCTATATTCCCCACTCTGATTTCAAAAGAGCATAGGATTATAACCCTGTAAAAACATGTACAACTATTAATTGTCTAGCAATATCAGAAATGGGTATTTCCTATAATTTTCGATTGAAGACAATTCTCTTTTTATTAATTCATCTTACCTCAACAGCTGTTCATCTGAAGAAATTGAAAACTTTTCAAAATGATTCTTCTAAATGGTTGAACATTTTAAGGTATTCGCTGGTTTTAATTTAATTATTTTTTTCCAATGTTACTCTCTAAAATACAAAATAAAATATTATATTAATAAGCATGTATTATTTTATATTTTTCAATAAAACAATAACAAAAGGGTAACATATACTAATTAATGAATATAATAATATCCAAGAGTTCAATTTTAAATTTCTGATTAGCACTTCGAAATACTTTTTATATTCTTTTAAGACTTGATAAATTAGCAGTTTATTAATCCTTTTCTGATTTTAGAAAACCTAACTTATAACGTAACTAAGTCCACGAAACACTTCCTTAACATGCCAATTCATAAACGTAAGATTAGGATAGTAGTAAGATTGTATTTGCCCTATGATCGTCTCACCAATAAATTTCATTAACCACTCATCAAATCTAAGCGACCCATTGGCATCCTCGAAACAATCATTTTTCTTTCAGGTGAAATTGTGAATACTCCTCTATGATTTATTATGTAAAGAAGAAAGAGCCATACCATTTTCTTCCGTATCATTTCCTTCAGCTTGGCGCCATTAAATATGTGCAGCTTCGACTCCAACTAATGATTTACCTAGTATTTGAATGTAAAAGATTATAGACCTCTGGTGTGAATCCAGCGAAAACATGATCATTTAATAGTTGACGATTATTAGGACTCTTTTCGTTTACTTCTTTGTCCAGTATACAATTACCATCCTTCTTTAGCGAACAAATAGTTCTTCTGTATGATAAGAGTTTCGAGATGATTAGATTTTCGAATAGGACCAAATTCTTTGATTAAATATGTTAACTTTTCTCTTATAATTCCATAGGCTATTAAACTATTATTCTTTGCTAGAAGCTGTCCTAATGCATATAAAATCAATAAAGAGGGGCACATTGTTCGCCAAATTGTTAAGTTATTATTCTCTCCTTAAGCCGCTCAAAATTCATCTGTGTCTAACCCCTTTACGCTACGGCCTCTCTCCTAGAGCTAAACAAACACCATGAGGAATGTTTCCTGGTGTTTATTAAGTACAAAATACAGAGCAATTTCTGTTAAAATATATCATCATCTAGTATCTTCATTTTTTTAAATATTTAAATGCCTTTATGCATTGATTAATGTATCTGATAAATCATAATAATAGCTCAAATATTTCAGGAATACTTCTTTTAATTCATCTTTTTCCAGCATTGGAGACATAATGACAGGATAGCTCTTGTTAAATTCAAAGATGACACGTCTACCTACGCGCTCGTCTTTACCTAGGTCATCACGTCCTTGAATTTTTGACTTCATCACTTTTGAGAGATTTAGTTCGTCAATGATATCCAATATATTTTTTAAAAATTGATCGTTTCGAAAAATCTCGTATTTAATAATGTAATTATATAAGTCTAGGTTTTCTACTAGTAAATGATAATATCGTTCGCGTTCCATTTCATCGACTACAAGGTCATTAATATACTGTGCACCAAGGACACATTTATAGATATAGTTTTCCCAATCAAACTTTTTAATGACTATATTATTGAAATGGTTTATCCCCTCTTTAATTTGAGGATATTTCTCTAACAAGTAATCTCGTTTCCTAGTAACTAATAAAGAGTGCCAAAATAATTCCTCGAAGTGAATATCTCGATCTGTATTTAAGTATGATTTAGTCAAAACATGGAAAGCTTCAAGAAATTGACTTTTTCTCTCGTCTTCACTTCCATGTGCAATATAAATTGGAAAATCAGGAGTTTCTTGCAAATGGACTACTTCTCCTGAGAAATATTCCTCTTTATGAAGGATTTGGTCTTCGAGAAAGTCTTTATAGAATTGGTCATTGTTTTTGTAACCCTTTTCTAAAAGTCTAATTTCCATGTGAAATTAACCCCTTTACCGCAGTTGTATACTTTTCAATAATACGATCTGATATCTTATAGACTACTTCATCTATCGCTTCCATATTGATATCCTCAACCATTTTCTTCTTCATTAAATGGTATAATTTTAATTCTAAAGGATTGCTTGGTGGATCAATTGTCTCCAAATCAACATATCCATCATCATCCCCATTGTTGACGATAAATTGGTGAATGGCCATGTGCAATCCAGTATATACATAAGGATTATTTAAGGTACTGCTTTTTGGTATATTATTAAACTGGAATTCTGGGTCTTTGTAATGAATCACAATGGTTTCATTACCAAGTTCAAATTTAATGTCTGATTTTAGATTCGGATCTACTTTCTTTTCAAACAGCTCTAAAGGCTTAGTGCTACTGCCTTCAAACATCACAACATTAGAAAAGCCTAATATCGAATGTTTTGGTACTACTATCTCATTTTTAAATTTATGATAAAATCCACTTAAATCATCGTTATCAGTAAAAGAAATATCTTCATTCGATTGGATATAAAGTTGAATGGATGTTCGTTTACTTAATGAGATTCGTGATTTCGCAATCTCAACTGATTTCTGATGTACTCCTAATTTAAAGAATTTATTATCTTTAGACTGGATGACTAATATAAGCTGAGCTTTGCCATTTTTTAATAGACTATTAATAAATGGGGAATCGATTTCATACTTAAAATCAAAACGATAATGATGGACGTTTTCATATAATGTAACATCTAAGATAAATTGACTTGTTGCATAACTATGAGATGTATTCGTTAATACAGGATATGGAAAGTTTGCATCTTTTCGATAGATCATGTTACACCTCTACGTAGTAAACAAATTTTAAAGATTTATTGTAGCTGTCTGTTAATTCCAATTGTAGTTCTGTGACCCCATTTGTGATTCGAACATTTTTTATTACATTATTATGGGTGTTGTAGGTGATACCTGAATTTAGATCAAAGACATGACTATAGTTATCTCGTATTTTAAACTCATTTGGATATTCAACACCCATTCCATCTATAATGGAGAACGAGATGTCACAAGACTTTTCATTTGTTATTTGCTCACTTTTTGTAAAGTCAAATCTCAGTACCTCTTTATTACCAAGTATGATGCGCTCAACCATGTCTGGATGTGCACTGTATTTTGAACGATTTTGCTCTTCTGTTTCCGTGCCAATTTCCGCAACCTGCCTTTTCTGACGTTTTAAAGGATCACGTTTCTTTTTTGGAGTTTCCTGATCTTTTTTATTTTCTTTTCTTTCCCACTTCTCTTTCATTGGTACTTCCGCGGAGGCTTTCACAACAGTTCTACCATTGGAAACCATCACTGTCCCTAAAGTATCTGATAAGTCTTTTTTGAATTGTGACTCCACAACATATAATATATCCTTTGTATTCATTAGTCCGTCTGTAGGATTATTTTTCTTTATGGCTTCTTCAATAATTTTTGCAATCTCTTTTGATAGATTGTTTATAAAACGTTTTGCATGTTTCTTTAGCAATGGATCTTTAATATGGTCTGAAGATAGCTTTGTATGTGACTCATTCTCTAATGATTTTAAATAAGCATCTTCATCCGCATTCCCAATTATGACTGCATTGAATGGTTTATTAACATTCCCATTAACCTTAAAATCTTCAATTTTCATACCGATTGTTCTGACAATAGCTACACGGCCTTTTGGTATTTCTTCATCGTAACGGAAGTACAAATTGAAATGATAATCCCTTAAACCATCCGAAACAATAAGATCCCGTGGTGTTCCCGTTAGATAAGTATCGACATATAAAGGTGTAAATTCCTTTTTGGCTTCAGTAATATCCTGATTATAGTATCTTGGGTTCTTTACATATTGATTAATTGTGACACTCGTAATTTTTTCATTATTTACAATCACTTCTAATTTTCCTTGTAAAATAGATATGAAAAAACTATCACATATACTTTTTATAATGTCATTTTCACTATCAAATTCTTCACGCAAATACGGAATGATAATTTTTAGTCCACGTGTATTTTTTTGAAATACACTATGAAAACGATTTTCATATGGATAGAATTTAAACTTATTACCATCTAAAAATTCAATATCCGTAAAATAACCTGTAGAACGGTAGCTTTGATTTTTATACACATGTTCAATTAATTGAACTGTTCCACCTAAATGTTTCTCCCCATGCTCATCACAGTTCGCAAAGTACATGACATTAATATCTGACGCAGCATTAGAGGCAATTTTTCCAACACCATGTGAACCTCCACGTGATGTCTCTATTGCTGAATCACTCTCTTCAAAGTGGACTCCTTTATTGTATGCATAGATGCCCCACGTATCACTAGGAGAACCACTTTGCCCATTTCTAGCCCCAGTTAATCCTCGTGTATTAAAGTCCTCAAAAGAAATATATCGAACCTCTTCTTGATTAATTTTATTTCTCATATGTTCAATCGCTTCTTTTGTATAACTATTACGTCCTTCTAAACATAAAATACGGTCAATGATTTCATCAATACCTGGAATATCTTCCTTTTTAATACTCCCAGTTTTAATCGTCAAAACAACTGGACCCTCGAAATTGTGTAAACGTCCATCCATTGCATTTTGGGTGTTTTCACGGGTTAATCCTGCGACACCCATGTCATAAAATCGTTCTAGGATTTTATTAAAATTTGATTCTTCTATATTCGGAATAGGTGAGAACTTCCATAATTTATTTTTTACTTCTTGCTCGTCCATATTAATCTCCTAACCCACTGACAATTTCCAAAAATATATTCAATTCATTTTGAACTTATTTTTCGTCACATTATATATAAATTTTACCTTAATAGGAGATTTGGATCAATAAAATGTAAAACATTGTCGATTAATATAGGACGTGTGTTTACTTGGAGGAAAATATGCTTTGAAAGAAAATTTCTTATTTGATGGGCGAATTTGATGGTTGATTCAAGTTTTTCAAGCTCTACCATAGCTTTTTAACTCCATTTATCACCATCTAACAACATCCATTATAATTTTAATATTTTTGACAGGAAAATCTTCATTATTTTTACTGGATTTATTTCCTATTAAACAAAGCATCATGATGGATGGTTAGTGAGCTATTGATTTACTTTTTATTTTGTACTAGTCTAAACCGTTAGAGAAGAATCAAGAGCTAACTATTTATTCGTTATCTTCGATGAGCATCCCTTTTTTGATGATAAAAAGCTTCATATAACCTTATCTCATACTGCAACATATTGAATAAACGAGTTATCCTCCACCATTTCAATTCGGAAATAATCTAATCCATGATCGGCTTTCCGCCTTTTTGGAGATTTTCCTTCCCTAGTTTTTAATTGCCAGTTCCCTATTTTTAGGATTGTAACAAATCAACTGAATATGCCTTTCGAAACGCTAGAATCAAGAGGATTAAACAAGTAAGAAGAAGATGCATATGTAGAGGCTTTGCTATTTTATTAATTGAATTATGTATCTTTCTGTATATTTTATGTTGATTTTGATTTAGAACTACCATGCCGTAGCCAGTGATCTACATCACTAAAGCCAAAAATACTAATCCGTTCTTTCAAATTATGTTATAGCAATACATGTTAATCCCATGTTCTAGTTGAACATGGGATTAACAATTCCAAATTTATTAATATCTATTCCACCTTACTAACAATTTCATCGTAAATCATTTGTAGCTTTTCTAAAATTTCCTGCAAATCTTTATTGTTATATATAGTATCGAAAACCTGTATTAGCTCAGATTCGCTTAGTCCTTCAATGGAGATTGTTTCAGTGTGAATTTTACTAAATTTAGCATCTGGTTTAAGTCCTGTTGATTTAAATTTAATACCTTTTTCTTTCATACTTTCCATTAACAGCACACGTTGATCTGCTTCAATTGGGCCAACTTCCAAGGTAAAATATAAAGAATTTGGATTTATATTCATCCAAAATAGAAATGGTCCATTATGCCACCACCATTTTTCTCTGGTTTCCCCTAATTTCTCTTTGAACTGATCAAACAATGGAATTTTAAAAGATATTTTTTGAGAAGACACACGATAATCTGATTCAGGAATATTTTTAGATTGTATCCATTTTTTAAATGCAAGTTGCACTTGTAATTTCATTTCATCTAATGAGGAACTTTTCACAGATTTCGTCATTTCTTCTCTTACCGGATTTTCATGATTTAATATTGCAGCAACCTGTTTGCGTAATAAAGTAAACTCCGGACTATTATATAAATCTACCATTGCTTGGGTAAGCTCGGTCATATCATCCCACTTATTAACATCCATCTTGAGTGAAAAAAATCTTGTATACCGTGCCTTTTCTAATTTTGAACTCTCTTTAAATGTCAATCCGATTTTTTCTAATTGTTCTAGGAGCCAAAGTCGCCCTTCATATTCCATTGGTCCGATTTCAGCTATCAAACGTAACCGGCTATCATTTGTTTGTTCAAACCATACAATTAAACCTTTCCCTAACCAATAATTTGGATCCCGTAATGAAATTTGACTAATACCTTCCCATTCAGGAGGTACCAAATTAGGAACAGTTGGGTGTGCATTGGAAAGAACTTCTCCATGAAATTGCTGCCGTATGAATTGTTCAAAACTATAGGACAAGATGTTTTGCCCATGTTTGAAAATGTAATTAATCGTATTTTTGTACTTCGTCATAAATTCAAATTGGTTCCCTGTTTCAAACTGTAATGCCTTCGTTAATATAGATGTTTCTTCAAATAGTGCATCAATCGTCTGCTTATGATTGTGGTATATATCAATTGCTTGCATTATTTGATGTTGATTTGGATAAAATATTTCCTTCAATTTCTAACTCAAATAAATCTCGAATTTCCATTTAGTTTCACTCCGACTGTTTATATAAATCTACTATTTTATCATTTTCTTGTATTTGTTCGTATGTATAAACTCGTTGATAAAAGCTTTCTTGGTCTAATATTCAATTCACTTGTACTTTCGTAAATGCCTTTCTTGGGTATTTTGATAGCCTTCTTCATTCAACGCTTCTGCCAACCTAGACAGCGACCATTTCTTATGTAGTTGTTTAAGCTAAATAAGCGTTTCACTACTTCTGCTTGACCGTTATGTATCTTTAATTCCTTTTCACCTTTTTTTCTTTTGGTATCCAAATGTTTCCCTTCCATCCTGCATATCCACCTTCCTTTGCCTTTTTATATCTTCCTTTCGTTAGCTTCAGTGCTATTTCAAGCCGTTGATATTGGTCTAATACTCCATTAAGCCATTCACCAAAAAGTCGTTGGGTTCTTTCTTATGGATACTGTAAAACGGTTGTTGAATACTTTTAATGTCACAACCATATTTCTTCAACTCTCGTTGAATCAGCACCTTCACAATATCCGACCTCCATAATCTGCTTGTGTTCAGTACAACCACACAATGTATTTGGACAGACGAAAGGTATGCCAACATCTCCTGTAAGCCCACCCTGTATTATTTTTATTTTCAATGCTTCTTCATTCAGTTTGGTACCACTAATTCCTTCATCTCTTAAAATGTGTTTTAAGTTCAAGCCTTGTTCTTCACAGTACTCTTTAATTTCATCTTCTTGATATTTCAAACTGTATCCATCTTTCGCTTGCCCTTGTGTAGAGACTCGTATAAACCCGACAACGTTCAACTTTGACCCTCCCGTTACGGAAATTACAATTTATATAACGCTTTTTAACGACTAGCGAGTATTATACGACCGTCTCTAGTAAAAATACAACCCCAAATTTATAAGCCAAAGCAGAGTACGAACACCTTTTTATGTCAGCCTTTGTTTATCGCCACGTGCTTTGTCAATCTCGTTAGTTTAATGCCTATGCCATGTCATAACACCCCTGCTATTTAAAATGTCAACTTGCCCATTTCTCTTTCTTATTCAATTCTGCCAAGTATCAAAACGATACTCCTTGATGGTACAACCATCATAAGCTTTCGATTTTCAATTAAATCATTTCTTTTTATCTACATAACAGTGGTTGATTCAAATAAAGTAAAAAACCTTGAAAGGCAGTACATAGCCAAGCAAGGTTTCACATAAATTACATTATATCTCAGGTATATCAATCTCTTTGCCTGAAGACTTACTAATTAGAACCTTTAAGAGTTCCCTTATACATAATTTGTAGTAGCAATAAAATCAAAAGCACCAGTTGAACTAATTTCATTGTTATATTCAAAATTATATATTAAAATTACTGCATTATATGATTTCTTTAGGTTTATACTTTTCTGGATTTTTGGGATGACAATTTCTTCATACGAACACCCATCTAATAATGATGAAATATCACTACTACTATTCTTATAGACTGCTTTTTCTATTGTATCCTCATCTATTTCATCCATATCAATATTAAAATCGATAAAGAATTGGGAAGGGACAGACTCGCCATCCTCATCATACGTTAAATCAACATACTCTCCTATTGAGTCCTCGTCGTTAATATTCCCTAACCAAATTGAAACCCATCCTTGTTTTTCCATTATAGTACCCTCCTACTTTAATCTAAGACCTTGAGGTAAAGACGAAACTCCACCCTCTAATCTGTAATTAGCCCAATTATTAAGTCGTCTAACAAATTTATTATAGTCGCTAGAAGTATCTATTATTTCTAACAATTCATTATGTGCTTTAGTTGATCCTAATCCTCCATGAACACCGTTTGAATTGACAAATTTAACATCATATAGCTGTTCGTAAATCTTTAATCTCTTCAGCACTAATATTCCAATACTTAAATTGTGGAGCCCTTGAAACTAAGTGCCACTCATGTAAACCCCCAGGTTCCCTAAGCTGACGTTCAATTTTCTTTCTAATCTTTTTATCTTTCCAAAGTTCGTCTAGTTCACTACTTGTAAGGGAATTGAAGAATTTATTAAATTTCCCACTCTTAGCAGTTGGTATATCATCAACAGTTAATTTGGTTATATCTTTAGCATTATCTATACCCTATGTTGTAATCTTAAAAGCTAAAAATAAAAAAAGTCAGCCATTTATAACCTTATTAACCACTTCTTTTTCTTGCACTTTCGGCAATTTGTAGGCTGTTTTATGTTTCTTCATGCCATAAACAATGTTCACAAGCCTTCTCATGATGCAAACCAATGCTTGTCCCTTTGTTTTACCTTCCTTAAGCTTTCGTAGGTAGTATACTTGAAACACAGGATTCCTCGGTAGTTTACTTCCTTTTGCTACTTGCATTTGTTGTACTGCTAGGTTGTAAAATAAAGCATGTAATGCCCGATTTCCCTGTTTGCATTTTTGTTCCTTACCTTTCCCACCAGATCCAAAGAAAACAGGCGCTATCCCCGCAAATCGTGCTAATTTATTGGAATTTGGAAAGCGTCTTACGTCACCTATCTCTGCAATTAATGCCGAAGCTGTCACAAGGTCAATTCCTGGCATGGAGTTTAGTTGAAAGTCTAGTAAACTCATTAACTGTTTTAATTCTCCTTCCACATAGTTCATTTCCTTCTTTTTAAACGCAATGTCTCGAACGATGCTTCTTACTAGAAAGTAGCGTGTTTCTTGATGTTCTTTCGCAGTGCGTCCATGCTTTTACTAGCTTTAATATGTCATTAGCCTTTTTCACGGAACATGTATTGTTACTGGCTGCTAATAAAAAAGTGGTCAGTTTCTTCACACTTACACCCTCTAAACGTGAAGGTGACGGGTATTGTTTCCAAAATGCCAATGCGGTTTTCCCATCTACTTCTGGAAAAACTTTTTATAGCTAGGGTAATGGTGACTCAATTGAATGTGAAGTTGGTTTTTTAATGCACCTTGCGCCTTCACCAATGCATTTCTTCTAGTGACCAATTGTTGTATCGACCAAAATAAATCATGTGGTTTAGCGTCAGGCATTTGGCTAAGTTGTCTTACCAATATTCTAGCCACACATTCCGCATCCCAGCTATCACTTTTTTGTACGGTCACATGGCTTTTTCGTTCAGCATAAGAAAGTGCTGGGTTAACCTCTTTTACAACTTGTCCATGGTCCGTTATATATTGTGCCAGTGCTCGACCGTAACCGCCCACATCTTCTAATCCAAATACAGGTGTCAACCCTTCTTCTGTCAGTTTATCAATATCTAGTAAAAATGTTGAGAAAGCGGACGGTTTATTTTCAACCTTTATTTCATCTAGTTTTTCCTGCCAACAATTAATAATCACTGCCACATGGTGCTGTTTATGCAAGTCTATACCCACATAAATATGTTTCTGCTTTTCATGCATCGTTCATCCTCCTATTCAGTTGTCAATTATTGAATGAAAATGCCGGCAACCTTAGTTCGAGCGTTCACCAACTGGTGCGCATTGGTACGAAAGCCTATCCATTTTCACGTCCTCATAGGATATATATTAAAGTAAGCACTTTCTTTAAGTGCCTTGTTAAATTATTGCTTGATGTTTGCCATTTACTTTTATTTGTCCGTATGTATAGATCCCTTGATAAAAACTTTCTCGGTCTAAAATACGTTTCACTTGTACTTTCGTAAATGCTTTCCCTTGAGTTGTTTGATAGCCTTCATCATTTAATGCTTCTGCCAATCTAGACAAAGACCACTTCTGATGTAGCTGTTTTAGCTCAAACAACCGTTTAACCACTTCTGCATGACCGTTATGTATCTTCAGTTCCTATTCACCTTTTTGTTTCGTATAACCAAATGTTGCTCTTCCTCCGGCATATCCGCCTTGCTTTGCTTTCTTGTTTCTCCCTTTTGTTAGTTTTAGCGCTATTTCAAGACGTTGATATTGGTCTAATAACTCCATTAAGCCATTGACCAAAAAGTCATGGGGGTCTTTCTTATGGATACTGTACATAGGTTGTTCAATACTTTTAATGTCACAACCATATTTCTTCAACTCTCGTTGTAGCAGCACCTTCACAATATCTGACCGCCATAATCGGCTTGTGTTCAGCACCACCACATAATCAATTTGGACAGACGAAAGGTGAGCCAACATTTCTTGTAAGCCCACCCTGTCTATTTCTAATACTTCTTCATTCAGTTTTGCGCCACTAATTCCTTCATCTTTAAAAATATGAATCAAGTTTAAGCCTTGTTCTTCACAAAATACTTTAATTTCATCTTCTTGATATTTCAAGCTATATCCATCTCTTGCCTGCCCTTGAGTTGAGACTCGTATATACCCAACAACGTTCAACTTTTGACCCTCCCGTTACATAAATTTTAATTTTCGTAACGCTTTTTAATGAATAGCGAGTATTATACGACCGTCTCTTGTAAAAACACAACCATAAGTTCATTTTCTTATACAATAAAACAGCACCTCTTTACGTTACCCATTGGTTATCGCCACGAGCTTTGTCATTGTCGTTAGTTTGTTAGCCAATCCATTCATAACTACCCCTACCATATAAAATGTCATCTCGCCTAATTATCGTACTTTTCTTACTATCCAAGTATTAAAACGATACTCCATTATGGTACAACCATCATGAGCTTTTGATTCTCAAACAAATCACATTCTTATTGTCTCACTCATAAATCTTCACTTTTTATTATTCACTATCTTTATGTATCCGTATCGTTACAACCTTTAGCATTACGAGCTTTCTCATTGTCTTTAGTTTGTGGGTTTTGCAGTATCATAAGTCCTCTTGGCATGTAAAATGTCATCTCGCCTGTTTATCTTATTATTTTCACAAACAAAGTACTAAAACAGAATGCCTTGACGGTACTACCTTCATGAGCTATGAATTTCAGTAAAGCATCATTCATGTTATCCAAAGCATAAATATCTCATAAAAAATAAAAAACACCTGTTACCTAGATAGGCAATCAAGTGCTTTATTTTAATTGTATAAAGTAATTCATTACTAATTCTATCTGTGAACCCACAAGCAAGTTTAATTTCGTAATTTTTTGGCTTGTTCCTTGTAACAATACTTCATAAGTTTAAAATGTCTAATCTCCTATTGTTGCTGCTTCTAAATATTTACATATATTTTTTAATTGTCTTGAAGCCCTATTACAATCCATTCATCTACAATATCCCAAAAATCCACATTATATTCAGGCTTATCATTGTTAAACCACAATGTTGCTACATCACCTATACAGTTGTTTAAATCTATAGCAACATATCCTCCCATGCCATTTTCAAAAAAACCATATGTTGTAGCCATATTAACTCCTAATGGCCCATCTAATTCTTCAAGTATTCCCCATTCATGATCCTCAAAATGAGTAATGCGTTCTACTGGTACAAGTCCCATAGCTCTACTTGGCAGATAATAAAAACCATTGTGTAATTTTTCATAGAACTCCTTTATAGATTCTGGAACATTTGACCAATCTTGTTGCATTTCTGGAATAGAATTAGTCGGTATACCACCTTCATAATAAAGTATTTCGTCATTTTCACTCTTTACGCTGTATAGTACTGCATATTGTCCATTATCTACAATTAGTTCAAATTCTAATAAATTCTCTTTCAAGTATGATATAGTATTACTCAATTCTTTTTCACATACACTATTCCATAAAGCTATTAATTTATCTTTCTTTCTAGTTTTATCTGTTTCTTTAAATATCTCTATCCATTTTTCAGGCATATTTTCCTTTTCAATATTGAGTAAGTCTCTGTTAGACACAAACTCTATACTTTTTCTATATTGTTTTAAAAAAGATAATTTATCCACCCGAAATCACTCCTTTTTATTTATCCTATTAAATTCATCTATAATTTTTTGGATCTCAATTTCTAGTTCTTTTTCTTTTAATATCATTTTTTCCCTAAATACAGGGTTTACCGGAATATTTTCTTTTTTGTAGATGTACCAATCTGCAAATGACTTTGAACCTTTAGATGTATTAGCTGCTTCACTAAGACCTATAAAATTCTCTACAAAATTGGCAATTTCCTTCTGTTGATTGTAAGTTAATGTCTCAAAACCTTCCATACGAGCTATTTTCTCTAGGGAAACAATATGATCTGCATGCAGTTTTTTATCAATTATTTTTCCAGGTAAGGCAAAATCCTCAGTTCCAATAATATCATCAATATTTTTGTTAACTTCTCTTTGTATTTTAGAAGAAGGTGATGCTCTTCTTAATTTACCATATATCTCATCGGAAATTTTCCTTTCGCCATATCTTGCACCTTGTATATTATTTTCACCCGTACCCTTACCACCAACCGTACCTACCTCTATATTACTTATATTATCACTAACTTTACTCCCCACGGAAGTAACTTCTTCAGCCGTATCGACCAATCTTACGTTACCCACACCAGGCGCATACAAAGATGCTTTAGGATGGACCACTATTCGTGATCTTACGGATCTTACCATTCGACCAACATCGACAACATCTTCTACTACTTTATTCTTTACCACAACTGGTACATCTTTTACTTTAGCTGCAGCACTTTTTAACCTTGAGACTGATTCCCTTCCCGTGGTTTTCACCATATTATTAATCTGGATAACTCCTTGGTGGAAGCTAGCCTTGACCCCTGTCCTTAATCCTAACGCTCCCAGATCCTCTCCCAGATGCGCCACTCGCACTGCGCTGCTGAATTTCGATAACCCGCTCACCCCCGGCACAATATCCAGTGGACTCAATACCCCGCGGAACCACCGTTCACCTGTTCCAAGTTTTCGCCCGGAGATCCAGTCTTTTCCCGATACAGCGGAGCTTAGTTCCAATGATCCATAGGCAACTCCTAATGCCATTCCAGCGGGAGGGCAGACCAGTGATACTCCGACTATGACGACTAGCGCTGCAATTTGACCCCAAAATTCTTTGTTTTCTTGTTGATCTTTTATCGATTCGTATTGAAAGGCATGGGAGTTCAAAACCGCTTGTTGATATTCCTTTTGGGTGAAATCCTGGTCTGGGTTTAATTTCGTCCATTCATCGTATTGGAGCTTCATTTGATTGGCATAGAAGTTGTCTCCGGTAAATAAGTCATCAATACTGACTTCAGTTTTGGGAACTTTAAGGGATTGCTGCTGGCCGTATCCTGCGTATACGATTTTCGTTTCAGTGGCGCCGATTCGGTTTTTCGTTGTGTATTTGGAGATGGTTGCATCCCTCATCGTCTCTACGAATGCATCGATTTCTTCATAGAAGGGATGGTCGATTCGGCGATCGACGATGTCCCCGACTTTTCCCGTAAAGGAATGGAGCACTTCAAAGTCTTCATACAATCCTTGGTATTTACTCTTTTGACTTGTGTGATGAAAGGAAATCACTCCATCACTGTCATATTTCGCGATATCGGACTCCGCATCCTCTAAATTATCACTCAAATCCTTTAGGTCATCCATCATGCCTTTGCCCCAACGGCCAAGACCAATTAAATCGCCGATGCCGTCTCTCATCTTTTCCCAGTCAGTTGGTATGTATTTGACATCCAAGGAATACACCCCCTACTATACAATTATTCTATTTTTTTAAATTTAAATTGGATTCAATAAATAATTTAATGTAAATGAAATATAGAGAGTTAACATTTTATCCAAGTACTCTTTCAACAAGACGATTCTTTCAGTTGGATGTGTTCTGTTTTCTCGTAAAGAGCTTGGAGTTTCTATAAAACTTCATCGGTTCCCGTTTATAAACCGTGTACATATAATATTTTCAAAGCCTCCCTTCTTCCGAAAATACCAACTATTTACATTATATTACATTATCAATTTACATATAAATGGGTATATTATACGGTTACCCCAGCACTAGATGAGACTTTAGAACTGAATTTTGAAAACAAGGAAATAATTTTAACCACCTGTTTCGTATTGTCATTTCTTGTCTGTAGAGATAATAAAAACTGAACGATTCAAAAAAGAATCATTCAGCTTTTATATTTTTACTTTACATTTAGCCTG
>Ga0224736_1101_pt1 | contig 17849 bp, 25 predicted proteins | sample IA12soil_MG_GH6A_FD_161628 | JGI IMG/M metagenome (GOLD analysis project Ga0224736, IMG submission 161628) | Enriched cells from agricultural soil in Iowa, United States - IA12soil_MG_GH6A(-) | ecosystem: Environmental > Terrestrial > Soil > Agricultural land | place: USA: Iowa | collected 2017-05-08
ATAATAATACGTATATCAATCTATAAACACAAATATCTCCGATCTAATCTAAGACCTCATCATTTCTCTCCGCCGGCAGAAAAAAAAAAGTCAAAGTCAACAAAACATCGAGACCAAGTGGCCTTTTTGTCTGTTCATTCGCCGATCTTTAATAACGAGCCCCTATAGACCTGCATCTACGGCTTTTTCTTCCTCGCGGCGACAGGATTTTCTTCTTCATTTCTTACACTCCTTTGTTTTCCTTTGTTTTCAATTACCCTTTCCCGGCGATACCTTCTCCGATATCCTTCATTTGACTATCATCCCTCGACCCTAATTGCGCATCGACAACTCGCCTAATCACGAGTATTTAGATGCGAACACCACAACCCGACAACTCTATCAATCATAAGCGTTGCGCTCAGAACGGAGTACCCAGACAATAAACTCCCGCGCGTTCATAGACGCGCAAAACAAACCAGAGAATGGTTTACATTCGGCAACATGAATTGGCGAATCTGAAGAACTACAAATATGTTGGAGTCGACCACTCGCCTGTTAGTCGGTTTATTCTCAAGCCGTTCTACAACAAATGTGTGATTCCCTGCTTCCCTATGGGTATGGCGTAAGTATACTTTCTCTCCTTGCTTTCCTTCCCCGGATTTTGTGTGATTTAATATACATTCTCGTATTGGTGCGCTTTTTTGCATAACAAGACGGATACACTATTCTTTCTCTCGCCTTCATTCCAGATGATTTCTTTACAGCGCAATATGGCTGACTCTATTATTCTACTCTTTGCGCGTCTAAAGACCCAATGCCGTAAGTTTTGCCCATGCGACACTGGTTTAATTGCCGGAGTATATGAAGAAAATTCTAATCCCCTCGCTTCGGTAGATCACCCTCAGCGGATTCATGTTCGTGGTAATTAATTTCCTCACCGTTATGTGGTACAACCCGAACTTGGATACGGACTGCCCGCCCTGGGTCTACGCCAGTTGCGCGATTGGGTTGTTCCTATACCAGACCTTCGATGCCGTAGATGGCATGCAAGCGTATGTCTACACTTTTCCCTTGGAAAATGAAAGGGCGTTTTACTGATGTTGACTGCGCTATAGACGGAGGACGAGACAGAGTGGCCCACTGGGCGAGCTCTTTGATCACAGTGAGTTCCCGAAGATAGCATAAAGAGGCTAAAGTGTATGGATTGCTAATTATTTCTACTTGACTAGGTGTCGATGCATGCAATACCGGTCTCAGCGTCTTGGTCTTCGCAGCGGCAATGAACATGGGCCAGTCCTGGATGACCTTCATCGCTCTATTTGGCTGTAAGTCCACCGACCTTATGCGCTTCCACGGATAAATCATCTCTGACAATCGCAGCAACGATGACCTTCTACGTCCAAACCTGGGATGAATACTACACGCAAATCCTCACATTGGGCGTGGTTTCTGGCCCTGTCGAGGGCATCCTCACGCTGTGCGTCGTCTACCTCTTCACCGCCTACATGGGCGGCGGCAGCTTCTGGAATCAGGGCATGCTGGAGACCATCGGCGTATCGAAGCCCAGCTTCCTCGCAAGATGGGTGTACGACATGCCATTCACGCAGTGGTATCTCGTGTATGGCTCCATCATGCTCTGCTTCGCCATCGGCTCGAGTATCATGCACGTCATGAAGGTGCGTCGCGAGCGAGGCCAGGACCCCTTCTCGCCGCTCTATGGCCTCCTGCCCTTGGCGGTTATCTGGACTCTCATTCCCGCCTACCTATACCTTCAGCCGGTGATTTTGAGAAACTACACCATTCCCTTCGGTCTGTTTGTGAGTCTCATCACTGCCTACTCTGTCGGCCGCATTATCATCGGCCACCTCACTCAGACTAGTTTCCCCTATCAAAATGTCCTGCTGTACCCGCTCGCTCTGGGTGTTTTGGACAGCGCGGGTGCGCTGATCGGCCTATGGTCCGCTCCCGTGCTTGGGTATGGCGTTGGGCAGGTGGCATTCGTCTTCGGGTGCCTGGGACTGGCCATCGGTGTATACGGTAGCTTTGTGGTATGTTTTCTCCTCGTCGTTTCCCTTGCGCGCGATAATTTGCTGATCTTTGTTTCCTCCAGTTTGACATTATCACCACGATATGCGATTACCTTGATATCTGGTGCCTCACAATCAAGTACCCATTCGTCGAGGAGACCGAGCGCAAGAGCGGTGTGTCGAAGAAGACCAAGTAAACAGATCACTGGTGTAATCCGGACTTTTTGGTGGGCTTGTGGATGAACAGCAGTTCAACCTCGATCACCACAGGCGAGACAGCTCATTTGAGCTGAGTGGAAGAGTCGGGAATCAGTCGAACACTTGAAAAGAGCGTTGGACAAAATGCCTGGCTAATGACGTTTTTCCAGTATATAATTTTGATTCCTTTCAACACAGAGCAAATAGCTCGGAGTGGCTATTTAGCGATAGAATATGAGAGTTGTAATTTTGCCGTTGTTTTGGGGATTGTTGTAGAAGAAGTCAAAGCACCTGACTGCCTGCCCGCAGCGGAATCCGCGACTCCACATGGAACCAGCGATTGAGCTCGTGCTTACCTCAGTAGTTTACCTAATAAAGATTTGATTGGTGGAAAGTTCGCCGCCTTCCCGAATAAGGACAAGCGAGGGCACAAAGCGGCACAAAGCCCTACCTCCACCCAAACCGGTCCAAATCCCTTCAGACTTCTCTTGGAAGACCACCTCATCCGCATCACACAAGGCCATCGCCATCAGCGCCATTAATCAACTATCTCGCTGATCGACTTTCACTCGTCAAGATGGTAAGCCCATTTTCGCCCTGATTTTCCGCTCGGTCCATGTTCGAAGCGATGACACACGGACATGGGAGAGCTATACGGATAATCGATTCAAAAATTCAACGGCCACCCGACGCTAACATGCTGTCGATAGGTTCTCGCGGTCGATCTCCTCAACCCCACCCCCCAGGCCGAGGCCCGTAAGCACAAGCTTAAGGTATGAAACAACCGAACTCCGAAAAACCGAAAGATGTGAAAATATCAACCCGACGAGGGACGAAAACCTGGATATTCGACCTAGACCCGGGACCTCCGATGCTCGACATGGAGCAAATGGGGAAAGGCACCGAACGACAGGATGATATATGGAATCTTTCGGAAATGTGGTGGAAGAATAATGATGGCTGATTATCGAATTTCTTCGCCTACAGACCCTCGTGCCCCAGCCCCGCTCCTTCTTCATGGACGTCAAGTGCCCCGGTTGCTTCACCATCACCACCGTCTTCTCGCACGCCCAGACCGTCGTCATCTGCGCCGGCTGCTCGACCGTCCTCTGCCAGCCCACAGGTGGCAAGGCCCGTCTGACCGAGGGCTGCTCTTTCCGCCGCAAGTAAACGAGAAACGAATGAAAAACTTTTTTTTCTTGTTATGTTCCGGTTGAAACGTCAAAGAGAGATTTAGCATGGAGAAATTAGGATGAAAATACCAAAACCCGGGGTTGACCTCTTACATTTTTTTTGATCGTCTCGGCTTCGGTTTTCGGTGTTTCGGGGAGAGAGTTGCTATTCTAGCCCAGTTCCATATACTGGGCTTTCTCTCTTTCTCTCTTCCTACCGGGCTTCAAAATGTCACATACCAAACAACCCTTTTTTTCAATATCACCCTTCCCCTACCGAACCACATGGACATTTTTCTTAACTGTTTTTTCGACTGGTGTTGGGTTGTGAGGTGCGATTTGCAGATGATATGATATGGTTCTTTTTCCATACTATATCAGTATGCAGATCCCCTCTTGAAGAAGACAAAATTTGAATGTGGCCTTTTGGGCCCGTTTCTCGTCCTACTTTCCACCATTGCCTGTTCTTTCTTTTGCATTTCACGGTGATGATTAATATCTCAGCGTTGAATTCTTGTTTTCCTTGCGCGTGATGACAGATAGAAGATGGAATGCCCCGACCCTGTCAACGATCAAAAGCATTCTAAAAAAAAGCAACCAGCATACTGCTAAGGGAGTTCCGGATATCTGGCACAAAAAAGGCACTTTGCTTGACTTTGTGCTCTGTTTTATGTTCTGATTTTCTGCTTTCTTGTGTTAAATGTTTAAATGTATCTGCGACTACTGTATATTGGGCTCTACACTCTATATCATGAGTTGTACCTTAGATCGCCAATTGTAGATGTATAACTGTAGCTCTGCACTGCCGAACATTACTCGCCATTATGTTAATAGGTATGGACTGTCGTAATATATCAAATGTGCTATCTGCCAATGGTCCACCTTAAAAGCACGGTCTGAAGTAATCCACTATATCGGAACTATAATACGAGTCAAGCTGTAACTCTCAACCGTCAGAAATTAGCGCAACTATTGACTTGAGTGCACTTATGCCAATCTTGACGACCTGGATCTGCTAGAATCGCGAAGACACCAAGGGTCTTAGGTGGATCAAAACGGCCCAATAATGTTATACAGCGATCTATGTGAGTTCAGCTGAGACAGTGCGGGGACGGTGAGAATCCGTTGATATCGCACTTCTCATCTGACTACTCCGTACTGGGTGAAGCATTAGCTGCGCCTTGTAAAATGCAGTTATACGGTCAGAAAATCTTGCTATTATGCCAAGTCAGCCTTAGCCTGGGTGAGGCAGTGCAACAAAAGCCCTTTACATTAATATAGGAACACGCTAAACACCAGATACTCACACCAGGCTAGATCAGGAACAATCAAAGCCAAATAACTTGTTCTCTTGAACTTTCTACTGCATATCAGTATCTTTGTGCCAACCTGCAGATCCTATATCTCGGCGTTGATTACTCCTACGACACTGCTGTTCCTCTGTTAACTCCCACCACTTGGGACACCATGGCCAGTCTCTGGTACTGCTGCGGATGCAATTTCGGGCCTCACAATTCATCACTGTATGATGAATGCATCCAGTGTGGAAAATGTCGCTGCGCCCAATGCGTAGGCGAGAAATTCGATACGATCCCGCCAACATCGCCGACGTCACCAGGTTTGGCAGATGAACACACACCTCCTGTGCAAGATATTGGAAGAGAACTCCTGAGATACTATACTCACGAGAGAACTGGTGGCAAGATGAGATGGCAGAGACATACCACCAAAAACAGCTGACAGCACCGTATCATCCAGTAGGGATCACAGGATGTCAAGGCATGCGGTTATGTATGATTTTGTACGTGGGCTAATTCGCCGGCAAGGAGCTGCTACTAGCTCAGCCAACTCGCCTAATAACCCCACGGACGACATACATAGTGACCATTCTCCTTCACCTAAAGCTTTCCCATCCTCAGTTCGACCCGAGCGTAGTGGCATTAGTCCCGTCGACTCCTCATCACTGAGAGCTTTTTTGGCAGACTGGGTCCTCGAGCCGTCTTCTCACGGTGCTTATTCTCCCAACGATATACAAGCCCTCGAGCGTGTTCTTACTGAATTGAAGAATACTCAACCAGAATTTGTATCTGTGAAAACCGAGGATGGGAGATCCTTCTGGAACACTTTGAAGGGCAGAATTGAAACAATCATCGGCGTGCTTGACTGGCAGCCCTTTCAGCCATATATGGCTCCCCTCACCAAAGACCAAGTAAGGTTGTGCTGGGAGTGCGTATGTATACTTCGCCCAATTGGTGTCAATATATTGCTGATGTGAATGTCTCCAGCCCTGCGGTGATATGCGGTGGGCGGCAGTACCCCAGACCTTTGGGCTCATGATTGAGCACGCTTTTAGGACTAATGCTGCACAAGTAAATCAAAAGAACGTATCCAGGAATGGCAGTTCTCTTCCTGAGATAGGTACCCCAAGTCAATTTTCTAGCATGAAGACTAGAACACAAACAGGCGAATCAGTTTCCCATCCAGATCTTTCTAGGTCAACAGGTAAATATCAAGGCTCAGAGAGCCCTCGAAATGATAGCTATCAGCTCCATGCTTTCCTGGTTCTCCTGAATTCATCAATCTTTGGTAGTGCACACTGCCTTGCGCAGACAACCGTTCATAATATGAGTGATCATGACTTTTTCACCTGGATTCGGAATTCATACTATTCCCATCGAGGATTTCTCGCCATCTGGTTTGGTCTATACAGATATGCACACTGCGAATTCTTCCGGGTGAGTCACTCACAACACATCCAATTGACAACCAGCTAACCATTATTAGTTCCGAAGATTCGATGGGTATGAGTACGCTCCCCTGCTACCAGAATATCCAGACGAGGACCAACAATTTTACCATTACGCGCCAAAGCCTATGCGTCCTCGGCCGCCAATGGCATCACACGAGTTCAACCATTGGTTCTATAAAAGATCTTGGTCCCGTACAGCCCGACTACTTTCTACACAGCGGCACCGGGCGAAAAGCAGGTGTTTCTCGCTGGGTAGCAGGTCTGTAGTCGAAGAGAAGATTCCCAAACGAGAGACATCCCTTGAAGAAGGTGTCCCTGCGTGCGAGGATTTCTGGGGTCTGTATGTTGTAGAGAGACGTTCGGCATTCAGACTGGCACTTTATAGCCTCGCTTTCCTGTCTCCTTCGGTCTACTTCTTCTTCGCATGGTTATTTCAATGGGGTCATGTAGGTGGTTTGCAAGGTGCATCCATTCCAATTACGCTTTCGCTGGCCCCTCTTGCGACGTTCTGGGGGTTTGTCCTATCTACTTCTCCAAGGTTTGACAACACTCGAACATTGTGAGATTAAGAGAATATTGCCTTTTTGTCAGAAGCTTTGAGCTGTTTTATGGGCTGGGAATACATAAACACACAAATAGACTAACTATTGAAAAGGGGTCATAGGCTCCGTTCTCTATGTAGTTCAGGTGTTGCCCCAAGATCTCAAGTATGCGGGTCTCCAGACTTCCCCACATTGCACACTACGCTTGTCTTTGGTATAACTTTGGAAGAAAAGAAACCTACTTGAAGGACCCAGACAGTTTCATTCAAGGTTGTATGTACATAGATACCGGTATGTCATGATAGGAGGTTGTGTATATGGAGTCACTGACACACAAGATGCCAGTAAAGAAGAGAAAGGAAACCAAAGACCAAAGCCAGTCCAAGCTCGTCCTGCTCCTCCCATCCCCTTGAACGAATACGTATGAATAAATCTAAATTAAAAAAACCAAGCATTTAACCTCTTACTGGGTCAAAGCGAGAGCCTTAGCCTTGATCTCCGGGCCGAAATCAGCAGGGTTGGAGGGGTCGGCGCCGGTCATCATGGACAGCTTGCCAGTAGTGTCATTGATGAGAATGTTAGCAAACCCATTGCGGCCCTCGACCTCACCCACAGCGGTCTTAGCACCGTTGTCGCCGGCAGCGTACTTTGCGGCGTCGACGGCCTTCAGCTGGTTGTGGGAGTTGCGAACGAAATCGTACAGGAAGAAGATAGTTGGGTGGGTGTTGGGGGGTTTGCACTGGGGGTGGGATTCAAATGCACTGTTTTAGATTGTTAGGAGCATACTCCATTTTGCTAAGAGGTGAATCATTGAGGGGTTTAGAAAGATCTAGGGTGGGGTGTGGGGTTGGGGAGACGTGCTCGATGAGAGCCTGCATCTTGGCATTGAGATCTTGTAGGTTGGTGTTGCTCATTATTGCGTAAATTCGTGGTAATTGTGAAAGTGGAAAATAATCGTGGCTCGAATTGGATGTTTGTTGATGAAGCTGTCTAGGGCCTGGGTTTCCTATCTAGGACTTTGAGGGGGCAATTTGACCGCCCTGTTTTGCTAGACGAAACTCCTACCGCCTTGATATACAGGTATGTGCTTCTGTCCATCAACCAACATACTCGTTGCGCTTATCATGATCTGTCTGGCGTGGTATCTGTCTATGTGTGAATCCCTGCTGATGCTTTTCGCTTGAGCTTAGGAACGCCGGACCCGGCCTTGATTAGCTTCTTGGCGTAGCGCTGGAGACCACTGCTCCTCTGCTTTCTGACATTGACCCAACAAACACTGCAATAACACTTCTTGTAGCGTCCAGGTGGTTATATTCCAAGCCTTCTGTGTTTAGTCTCCCACCAGATGACTTCCTTCTTGGGGTTGGCTTGGTGGCCTTGATCCAGCATCGTCTAGACAGCATCAATGGCAGAGCTGTGATCGGCACATACATCGGCGACTTCATCGGCCCTGTTCTATACATACTCCGAGGTGCGTGGTTCAAGGCCGGAACGTTTGCGCAAAAGGTCAGGATCATGTACCAGCAGTCGCGTGGCACAGATAGCCGTGTTTCCCTCCCGCGTAGTCGGCCATGTTATTGCAGACTACTTCAACTAGAGACCAACAGTTTCATGTGCCTGGTCAAGTCTAAAGTTGTAAAATCACTTGTATGTTGGAGCTTCAAGTCGCGGTTGAGTTGCGTACAAAGTAGTGGGTCGTTTGTTTGGCAAAGAAAAATACTCCACTCTGCTTATCTTATCGCCCCTGCAACGGAGAGGGGAAGAAAAGAATCACCCTTCTAGTTTCTCCTCTTCCCTCCAATGTATAGAACAACCCTCCCATCCAATCGTTTAAGTTCCCTTCTACTTTCCAGAGCAACCAACACCCGACATCTAACAACAATGGCCCCCAATCCCGCAACCTCGACGCGGCAACCGCTCAAACTGCTCATGCTCCACGGCTACACGCAGTCCGGCAGCCTCTTCCATGCTAAAAGCCGCGCGCTGACAAAACACATCCAAAAAGCTTTCCCTCAACATGAAGTGTCCACCATCTACCCAACAGCTCCAATCCGCCTCCTACCCGCCGACATCCCAGGCTACGAGCCTTCCTCTGAAGGCGGCGCAGACAACGAAATTGAATCCTACGGCTGGTGGCGGCGCTCCAACACCGCAAACCCGCCGCTTTACACCGGCATTGAAGAAGGGTTTGCAGCCGTAGCGCGTACGCTGAAAGAAGAAGGTCCCTTCGACGGTGTGATTGGATTCTCGCAGGGTGCGGCGCTGGCTGCCATGGTTGCGGCGCTGTTGGAGCCTGGCCGGAAGGAGTCATTCGAGCACTTTGCTAAAATAAGCGCTGATGGCGCGGCGGGGATGGTGATTCCGGCGCCGTTCGGCGAGGACACGTTCCAGCATCCCCAGCTTAAGTTTGCGGTATGTTACTCTGGCTTCAGGGCGCCTGGACCCCGGTACAGAGCTTTCTATGAGGAGCCGGCTATTCAGACACCTGTGTTGCATGTGCTTGGATCTTTGGATGCTGTTGTTGAGGAGTCGAGGAGTCGGGCTTTGGTTGACGCTTGTGCTGGTGAGCCTGAGAAGGATGGGTTGGTTGTGTGGCACCCTGGTGGTCACTTTTTGCCGAGTCAGCGGCCGTATCTTGATGCTGCTGTGCGGTTTATTCGGGAGCAGATGGAGCGCGGTGATGGTTCAAATGATAAGAAGGAGGTGGAAGAGGATGTGAACGATATGGATTTGCCGTTCTGAGCGCAAGGACTTTGTATATAGACAGAGCTGGATCTTTAGATTAGATTAGATTTCTAGACCATGACTACACGTAGCACATATACTTCCTTGAGAATAACGACTTGATGACTGCTACTGTTATGAAACTGAGATTGTGTTATGTATAGGTCATGTAAAGGTCAATGCTGCGACTTCACTACTCATGGATCTACCGGCGAATTATTTTATACGCGGTGGCAGTAATCCCGCGCCCAAGTCACATACATCATTTCATCTTTAAACCAACTCAAGCCTTGCCCATGTCACTGCGAGTAGGCTGGATACGGGCCATCATCTCCTCCTTGGTGATCAGATGGTCGATCCGCTCAAGCAGACCCAGCAGATTCTTCATGTCGCTGCTCCACTCGTTCAGAACGTCATCGGCATCCCGGGGTTTGGCAAAGTTGACCAACCGCGCGGGTCGGTCGATCTTAGCGTAGATAGTCTTCGACGTGACCAGATCGCTAATGTACTTCTCTGTCTCTTCCTCGGTCAAATCCAAAAGCTGGGTCAGACGGCCCATCTGGATGCGAGTGTAGTACTTGGCCACCACACGGACATTGTGCTCAATGACACGCTTCCGCAGAGCTTGCCACCTCCGGTTTGCTTGGTTCTCGGTAGACTGTTTCGCCTCGGCGTCGAACACGTCTGTGCTGCACAGGTGGGGGCCGAACTGCTCGGCAACCATAGGCCAGCGCATCAGCTCGGGAATGGTGAACAGCTTCAGCAAGCGGGATTCCTCGGGAACTTGTGACAGACGCGAGTCTTGCTTGATGCGGTGCAAGAGGTCAGACTGTTCATTATCGTAGGGAGACAGGACAACGTAGTACACAATGCGGGCGAGTGACTGTAGTAGGGTTAGTGATGGCCTGCACTCTGAGATTGAAGGTTATGCTTACGGCACGCAGGTGCTCTGGGTTGTTCTCGACTGCTGGCGTGTCCAGGACTTCCCGGTAGTTTTTGCAAACCTCGAGATATTTGTCATCGTGGTTGGCCAAAATAATCTGCTGTTCGAAGTAACGAAGCTTGAGATCTGTGACGTCGTCATCCACCTCCATGGGTGCCTCATCAGGCCCACGGGTCTTCTCTCGCTCCTCCGCCTGCTCCTTAAGTTTCTCGATCTCCTCGGCGGACTTCTTCGGCTTGCGGTTGAAGTACCGCTTGTTGATCTTCCGACTGAGAATCTGAGCCTGGGTCCAGTCTCCGCGCTCAATGCACAAAGAGACCTGCTCCAGGATGAATTCTGTCTTCTCCCGTCTAGTCATTGACCCAAATGTCTCCACTTGCAACTCACACAGGATGTCTGCTGCCGAAGTGAGATCGCCTTGGGTCTTCTTGATATTTGAAAGTATGCGGGTAACGCGGGCTCGCTCTACTTCAACGAAAATCTTTGTAATAATTAGCGCCCCTCCGATCAATATCAAGCGGTTCTCAGCGTACCTTTCCCTCAGTCACTGTGCGCAGAGTTTCGATAACAGACATCTTGACCTCCATGTTAGGTGTCTCATCCAGGAACTTCATCACCGTCTGCACCATCTTCGTTGTGGCCTGCTTAAGTTGGGCATGTTTCTTGGAAAGGAGCAGCACTTGGTCGTTGAGAAGGTTCCAGTCGCCGGAGTTCTTGCTGATGGTGACAATGGCAATCAAGAGTCGCGATGTAGTGGCAAGATCGGATGCCTGAACAAGAGAGTCTTAATTAGTTTGGGTGGGTCGTTAACGGAGATGGCACTGGGTATCGTACTTGTCTGGATTGCTTCTCCAGACCCAACAGCTTATCGACTGCTCCCTGGACATCGGTCTAGAGCCATGTATGTTAGCATCAGCTTTGATATGAATGGCAAACCCCGACTCACCTTTGCGAGATCTTCCGCCTCCGGGATGAGCTTGTCGGCATCCTTGGTGAAGTCCTTCTCGGGCTTCAGCAGGCCGCCGGACATGATGACGAATGAGGCTGGGGTGGCCGGTGAGTCAATTTAAAAGATTAATAGGTTGAGTTGGTAGGGAAGTTCTTTGAAAACGTTTGTTGTGCTTGACAACGTGAGATTTGTGGAATGGAAGATGATGAGATGAGATGATGCTTGTAGCTCCGGCGTTGCGCGCCCTTACGAGCTGGAAGCTCCGTTCCACGTGACCGAAGCATCACTTTGTGTCCACCTCTCTAGAATATTCCCAGCAAGTATGATTATTCTCTTCTGAATAACTGACTATTTAAATAAGAGCCTAAGGCCGATATATTCTCATGTTTTCTGTTCACTGAGTTGAAATATGCCATGGAGACCAATATACGAGGCTCTAACCCGGATTTTTGGCATCATCTGGCCAATGTCATAACCATCCAGGGCTATAAATAATATTTTTACCTTTATTAATGGCATAAATCTACGTTGTAGGCTGCGGAGCCACACGACTGCGTGTGGCCTTGGGATCACCAAGTCGTGGTGTTTTCCTGAGATCGGTGGTTTCGTTATTGATGATATACCTACATAAGTTAGGATTACGGCAAATCTAGCATATATGTACCGAACTATGTCTTGCATGCTTGAAAGAAATTACTCATGGATCATTTGAAATTATAGGCGGCAGAAGAGTGATAATATTAAACAGCAGAAATCAAGAGCAGGAGATGCGAGACAGAAAGAAAGAAATGGAAGTTGCTCAGCCATGGCAATCCGTCGTTCCAAAAGAACAGTTCATTTGCATCTGCACCATATATTGTACTTTCGTTATACATTCGTCGACTGTAGTCGGGAGCCATTGACATCTGTGATCACTCTACCATAGGGAGTTCTCTCAAGCCCCAGTCATCCGGCACTGTCACAGTTGTGTATCAATGTGGTGTATACATAGCAAAGTTGCTGGTAAAGGCGTCGAAGGCTCTCGGAATGCTAGGGATTTGTTCCCAATGCATTCAAAGTCTCCAAAGTAGATTTTGTCTGACTGGCCGTCCAGGACCGTCCCCACTAATTGCCCTATTGTCTGATCGAAGCGGCCCTGGAGTTCACGCTTACATCCAACATAGACACTCTCAAGTTGGTCATTCCATGTTTTCGTGGACATCTGAGAGGACCGTGTCGTTCCACCGTTAGTTCAAATATGACGTACACCGTTGACTCAATGCAGGGCTAGGGACCAAGTGGTCCAGATAACTTGTGACGGGGAAGTGATTGACGTGGTGGATTTTTTTAGAGAAGATGAAGAAGCTTCTTTCGGGACATCTCCAGGCTTAATTTGGTCAAATTTCTGTGATAGTTGAATAGGAATTTGTGGGCTTAGGTCTGTAATGAAGACAAGGTCAGAATAACTGGCTTGGACACGTTTTTAATGGTGGAATGGATGCACACAAAAGCCGAAGTACAGGTTGTAGAAATTTGGATGGGAGCATTTCTCTGTTCATTTCATCGCGGTGAACTTCAGTGGCAGAAGCCGCGAGGGAACCTGTCTGACGAGGTAAAGAAATTAGACATAAAGATGGTAGGAGTGGACTCAACTGTCGTGGTTGTCATCCAATTGAAGCTTTCAAGGAAAGTTGAAGAGTGGTAGAAGGAACATCGGTAGAGAAGAGTGAGGATATTACAGGCTCCAAAGTTTCATACATGGAAAAACTCTTTTGTAAACTCTGTTATCTTTGGATCTAATGTGCTTAATATTATTTTGAGCCAAATAGATCAGATTTCCAAGTCCTATATCGAAGACAGAACTACATAGTATTCTTGTCTGCCCAAAATAGTATAGCGCCTTTAAAGACCACGCACATCTTTTACTTGTACATCCCCGCTAAGCTATTTTAGGTAAGGTCTATGGCCACTTCCCCAGTATTTAAGATCACGTGCTTTTACCAAGCACGCAATTGCCTTTAACCGTTTTGGGCGATAAAGATGTATAGAAAATTTTGGAAAGAGTGGTGTGTCTGCTATATTCGCTATATATGAGTCAATGGTATAAGATCGACCTCAACGGCCTCTTTTCCGACCTTTAATCACTCCTTAAATCAAACCTCAGGGCTTCCTGTCAATCGTGCCAGGATCAAGGTCCCCCACTTCGATATCCTTATCGCCCGTTATCACCAATCGTGACAGGCCTTTTACTCACTCTTGATATTCGCTGCTTTCTCCGCGGAGGTCTAGAAACTACGTTCATTGGGTGCTCTGTTTGTTAAATACAACCTCACATTCTCTTGAACCCTCGGAACTACAGAGCCTTCTTCAATTTTGTCTCCTTTACCTCTTCGACAACAGCATATTTCATACTGATAAGAGGCATTGGCGGGGCTCGACACTTTGTTCCACTATATTTCACCATGAAGGACGGCTCATGTCCCAGTTCACCCGCGCCATTGATGGCTGCGTGGAATACAGAGTCACAAGTCCACTTGATTATCGGTTCCAATCCTCTTGCCGCCGCTCGATGTGCGCGGAGCCTCGAGGTCGGCGCAAAGCCTATTATCATTGCGCCGGAGACCGACGACATGCATTTTACCCTATCTGAGCACATTGCCAATGGCTCTGCTCAATGGATTCGTCATGAGTTCCAAGACAAGGACTTGACAACCCTGGGTAGAGAAGAAGTTGATCACATTGTGGACCTGGTCTTTGTTACTTTGGGTAACAACAACTCATTAAGTAAGACCTACCAGTATAATTCTCAAACAATTTTTACTTACATTCTCTGCTAGGTCCACACATATCGAAGCTCTGCCGGCGCCTTAGAATTCCAGTGAACGTCTCAGACTCCCCCGAACTATGTTCCTTCACCCTACTTTCCACCTACTCAGACGGCCCCCTACACATTGGAATCACTACTTCTGGCCGCGGTTGCAAGCTTGCATCCCGGTTGCGAAGGGAGATTGCTGCTTTCCTACCTCAAAACCTTGGAACGGCCATCGACAGACTCGGTGCTGTGCGAAGGCGGCTGTGGGAAGAGGACAATGCTGCTGGACTAGCAGAAGGCATATTTGACAGAGAAGACGACGATAGTATAGGTCAAAAGCACACTTTCAACAACTTGGTCACAGAAGGTGATGTTGCCGCCGCGAAGACAAGAAGGGTGCGTTGGCTATCTCAAATTTGTGAATACTGGCCTCTCCGAAAGCTCGTGTCTATCACCGATGCCGATATGGATGCCATACTAAAGGCCTATACATCTGGAAATGCCACCACAACTGGTATAAATGGCCTCGATACCCTCTCAAAGAAGGGGAAGATCGTCCTCGCAGGCTCTGGCCCAGGTCACCCAGACCTACTCACCCGTGCCACCTACCACGCAATCCACAATGCCGACCTCATCCTCGCAGACAAACTTGTCCCCGCTCCAGTCCTGGATTTGATCCCTCGCCGAACCGAAGTCCACATCGCACGCAAGTTCCCTGGCAACGCAGACCAAGCCCAGGAAGAATTCCTCCTAATGGGTCTGGCAGCTTTGAAGCAAGGACGGCAGGTCCTTCGCTTGAAACAAGGAGATCCATATCTATATGGACGCGGAGCGGAAGAGTTCGAGTTTTTCAGGAACGAGGGCTACACTCCGGTCGTGTTGCCAGGTATCACTAGCGCTATGAGCGCGGCCCTCTTCGCCGATATCCCAGCAACCCACCGCGGCGTCTCCGACCAGGTCCTCGTGTGCACAGGAACCGGCAGAAAGGGGGCTGCTCCAAACCCTCCCACATATGTACCTACACAAACTGTGGTCTTCCTCATGGCTCTTCACCGACTTTCTGCTCTTGTGGAGTCTCTCACTACCTTCCCTACTGAAGACAATGGTTCACAATCGCGCACACTCTGGCCTAAGGAGACACCGTGTGCGATTGTTGAGCGAGCGTCGTGTCCAGATCAGCGTGTCATTCGCTCGACCTTAGAGCACGTCTGCTTGGCCTTTGAAGAGGCAGGCTCGCGACCACCGGGGTTGCTGGTCGTTGGTGCCAGTTGCCACGTGCTGCACGATCCACAAGGCCAACGATGGGCGATTGAGGAGGGTTTCCATGGACTGGACGAGCTCCGCAGCGAAGTGGATGCGATCGCTGTGCAAGTGGATGAGAAGCAGTGATTCAACTTTTTTTATATATATATATTTTCGAGCGATGGTTGTAAATTTGGTGGACAATGTACATAGACAGCATTCAGATACCCCTAGAAATGAGATATGCATGATCGTTAAAGAACATTCCTACTAAAATTAGTATTTCGAGCATATGTATAGAGTAGATTGACGTTTATGTTGTAGTACTACTAGTACTTTGTAGACGGAACAGAACAGGGTGCGGCTATAATTAGTGGACCCCGGCCCGGCCATGTTGATCACTCCACCTCATTCCCATCTTCAATTCTAACAACCATCCTCCACAACAATCATGTCTGCCAGACCCCCAAAGCCAGTCTATTTCTCTAATGGGGAGGCTCTCCAGAGGTGACTTTCTCCTTTCCCCGCAACATTTAGAGACCCAAGGCGCTGACCAGCCTACCAACAGCCCCCCCTTCACCGTGCGGCTTACCCGCTTTGTCGAGAGCGTTTACTTCTTCTTGGGGCTGTACTTCACTACCCTCTTATCGGTATGTACATCTCATAGGCTTACTATATGCGACGTCTTATCTTTGTTTCCTTCCCATCTCACTCTTCCGCATTTTCATATTCCGCAACTGGATCAATCTGACATATCATAGCTCGACTCATACGCCGCCGCCGAGAGCTCCTCTTTCAACATCAACAACCAGAGAAACAAGTATACTACTCGCCCTCGTTGGGGAGGCAGTACATCCTCACCCCGTGGAGGTGGTGGTGGAGGAGGAGGAGGTGGCGGCGGTGGTCCGGGATTTGGTCCGCGGCGCGTGGGACGTGTGGATGATGTTCGCGCGCCGGAGTGTGGGAGCTGCAAATAAGAGAACAGGCAAAGCGATGGAATCGCTGCTAAAATGTAGTGCCAAGGAGAGGAAATAGGCTAGGGCATGGACCGAGATGTCGGGGTTTAGGAACCTTCCAACTTATCAGTTTGGCTGGGAAGCATGTCATATGCATCCTGCAATGCACCTATGATATTCAACGGAACCTTGTATTTTTCTACAACCTTCGAATTACACACATACTACAGATTATACCTGCTCACTGAACTTGATATACCGCTAGAACTTACCGAAAGTGCTGGCCCGAGATGCAGACACTAGTCTCTTAGCGCCACAACACCGCCTCTTCAAGGTCACATCGTGTCAATATGAATCACCCGTGGACGGGTCGTCATGATGATTCTAGAAGCGCCACGTGACAACCCCTCTTCCCCTCGATGCCAAGTGTAGACACTTGAACAAATTTCCGGGAGTAATCCCTAATACTACGGCGGCGTGCTCTCCAACCCAAGGCACACTACACAAACCGCTCAGCATGAGCGCCATCCCCTCAACAGACGCCGAATGGGCGGAGAAGATAGCCAACATGAAGCAGCAGCTGCCCATACGTTCACTGTCCCAGGCGCCAATTCCAACACAAATCCACCGCACAATAGACCACACCCTCCTAGCGACTCCAATCGATCCTTCACAGATCGATACCCTGTGCAAAGAAGCTCTTGAATACGACTTCGCTGCCGTATGCGTGCGATTGGAGCACGTTGCCCGCGCTGCAAGTCACGTCAAGGGCACCAACACAGCGCTCGCATGCGTGGTCGGCTTTCCCGAGGGCACGCACCCAACAGCCGAGAAAGTTCGCGAAGCGAAAGAGGCCGTTGCGCAGGGCGCCACAGAACTCGACATGGTGATCCGGTACCCTCTGCTGAAGGAGGGTCGGTACACGGAAGTGTACGAGGATGTTCTTGCGGTGCGCAAAGCCGCGCCGGCGCCGGTTACCCTCAAAGCGATTATAGAGGCGTCTCTGCTTGATGACGCACAGATCCTCGCTGCGACGATCGTGTCGTGCTTGGCTGGTGCGGACTATGTCAAGACTAGCACGGGCTGGAATGGCGGTGCCACTGTTGACCAGGTTAGGTCTATGCGCTTGGCGGCGGATATGTGTGGGTGCTCTTGCTTGATCAAGGCTAGTGGCGGTATACGCAATGCTGAGGCTCTGTTGCGCATGCTTAAGGCTGGAGCGTTCCGCATTGGAACTAGTGCTGGGACTAGTATTATGAAAGAGATTGATGAGGGAGAGATTCTGGAACAGGGATGTGGTCATGCGGTGGCTTGAGCTTTTGTGAGATTCCCTGGGATATGTCTTGTGAGGAGGGTGTCGTTGTTGTTCGAGAGGGGTTCTCATAGTGGAAATTTATGAATACAATGAGTATCGATTTATTACCATTTTGCTTGAGACCCGATGTCTCTGTATGTAATAGTTGTATAGCGATCGACCCCCTGCGCATAGACCCAACGGGAACGGCGGGAACAGCGGGATAAAAGCCTGGATGATATGTATACAAGGATTGCGACCTTGCTAAACCCCAATTGCC
>Ga0224736_1103_pt1 | contig 17683 bp, 18 predicted proteins | sample IA12soil_MG_GH6A_FD_161628 | JGI IMG/M metagenome (GOLD analysis project Ga0224736, IMG submission 161628) | Enriched cells from agricultural soil in Iowa, United States - IA12soil_MG_GH6A(-) | ecosystem: Environmental > Terrestrial > Soil > Agricultural land | place: USA: Iowa | collected 2017-05-08
CGAGGTTCTGAAGAGCGTCGTTGCCCAGTTCAACGCCAGCCAGTTGATCACACAGCGTGAGAACGTTGCTCGTCTGGTGCGGGATAACCTGGCTCGCCGAGCTGCGCGTTTCAACATTGCTCTGGACGATGTGTCATTGACTGTACGTAGCTTTCCCCCAACTCTACCTAAACAGCTTCTAACTCAATGTCTCCAAACAGCACTTGACCTTCTCCCCCGAATTCACCGCCGCCGTTGAGGCCAAGCAGGTTGCACAGCAAGACGCTCAGCGCGCTGCATTCATGGTCGACAAGGCCCGCCAAGAGAAGCAAGCCTTCATTGTCCGCGCACAGGGTGAGGCCCGCTCCGCTGAGCTTATTGGTGACGCCATCAAGAAGAGCAAGAGTTACATCGAGCTCCGGAAGATTGAAAATGCCCGTCACGTTGCTCAGATCCTACAGGAGAACGGTGGCAAGAACAAGCTCTACCTGGACAGCCAAGGATTGGGCCTGAATGTCCACAACTTCAACGAGGAGGGCAAATAAATTCATTCCCCTTGATATTTAATGGCGCTGCGAGAAGGAATGTGAATTATTGTACAAATAGCTTGATTACAGAGCATCGAATGTGGACTCTTCTCTATTTTTTCCAAGGCTTCTTCAAACATAGTAATTCTTTGTAAGTGGCGGCCTCCAATGCTTATATATATTGTCTCCATGCGGGGACGAAGGCGGCGAGTCAATTTTTCTGATTCGGAGGGGCACCATTTTTGGTTTGATAACAGTTCAACACACTTGACTAGTATTGATTAGCAAGTATTACATTTCGCTCGTGAGTATCGGTTGAAAAAACCAATCAAATTCTTTTTTTGAATTTTTTTTTTTGGAAATAACTATTCGCGAACCCCCGCTAACAGCACCCAGATCATGCCCGAAATCACAGACGATACCCCAGTGCACCTCACCGAGGTCGACATCGACCTTGACGTGCAAGAGATCCTCCTTGCCGCATCGCAACATGACCAGTCTAAGCTGCGCAGCCTCCTCCGCACACAGTCTATGCTCCCCGACGCCGCAAACGTCAAAGACAGCGAAACCGGCTTCTCACCTCTGCACGCCGCAATCGCCGCCTGCGAGCCCGATACAGAGACCGCCAGCACCAATGGCGCGACCACAGACTCAAAACCCAACGACCTGGACGCTGAGACCGTGAAAGCAGCAGTGGAGACAGTCAAGTTCCTCCTACAGGAAGGCGCTATCTGGAACGATCTTGACACGAACAACGAAACACCCGGCTGTATCGCGCGTCGCATCGGCGCTCTCGATCTGTACGACTTGATCGTTGACGCAGGCGTTCGCGCAGAGCTGCTCCTGAACCGTCTCGACGCGTACGAAGAGCTATCCGACAACGACGACGACGAAGAAGAAGAAGAGGGCGAGACCGAGGCCGAGACGGCACCCGAACTCGTCGATGCCTCCGCCGAACCCACAACAGAAACCACAACCACAGCCACCCCGGCCAACCCAGATGTATCCAACTCGCAGTATCTGGAGTCCCGTCTGAACATCCAGAATGACCGGATCCTGGACGCAGACCAGAACGGCGTGATGATGCGCTGGGAAAGCGATATCATGCGCAAGTCTGCGACAGCACTTCTCCCGACACCCGGGCTGAAAGTTCTGAACATCGGACACGGAATGGGCATTGTCGATGGATTCTTCCAGGAGCAAGGGCCGGCGGTGCATCACATTGTCGAGGCGCACGAGGAGGTCGTTGCGGAGATGAAGCGACGCGGATGGGATACCAAGCCTGGTGTTGTTATCCACCAGGGTCGTTGGCAGGATATTCTTCCTGGCCTTGTCGCGGCTGGGGAGACGTTCGATGCTATCTACTACGATACCTTTGCGGAGTCATATAGTGATTTCCGGGACTTCTTCTCTGAGCAGGTTATTGGATTGCTGGAGCAGGAGGGCCGGTGGGGATTCTTTAATGGCATGGGTGCTGATCGCCAGATCTCATATGATGTCTACCAGAAGGTGGCGGAGATGGATCTCTTCGAGGCTGGGTTTGATGTGCAGTGGGAGGAGATTGCTGTGCCCAAGTTGGACGGCGAATGGGAGGGGGTGCGCCGGGCTTACTGGGTTGTGGATGATTATAGATTGCCTCTGTGCAAATTTATGGATTAAGGGAGATATTGGATGGTTGCATGGAAATGGGATCTTAAAAAAAGGACATTGGATGTGTATGACTGAATGCGACGCTTGAAAATGCTATAGAATGGCTAAAGGAACAATGTACAGATGGTATCACAGCTGAATCAAATCGACCTCTGAGAAATCTGGAGGACTGCGGCTGAAGATCGTCCGACACTTGCCGTCTAGCGCCTGGTACTCATTGCTAATCCAGACATGTTTGCTAAAGCGTTGTGTTCGGTACACTTCGTCGTCACTTACGCCTAGATCATCGCGCGGAATCCAGATGACAGGCCGCTTGGCACGAAGGGCCTCGTGCTGGAAGGCACGTTGCACCAGCTGGTCACGCTCATCGGGCGTGAGATCCTCCAATTCATCGTGGATGCCGGCAAAGAGGGCTTGGCCAACTGTGTTGGGGCCTGGTCCCTGGGCCTCAGTGTCTTGGACCATACTTTCCCGCATGTTCCGTATTGTCGGCGTGGAGGGAGTCGAGTTCTGACCGAAATATTTAGATTTTCGATTCGATGAGTTAGAAGCCCATGATGGACGTTTGTCTCCAAGCTTGGGTGTGGACAAGAGATCCGAATTGTGTCGCTTCTGGCCTGGCACATTGGTCTCCAGAGATTTCAGCTCGATATCCTCTCGCAACTCCTTATTGTGCTGGCGCTCTTGGTGTTCATGCCTAGCGAGGGAGTGTTCAATATCACCATCCTCGTCATCGTCATCGTCAAGAGCGAGACCAAGGCGAGCGTGCTGGGCACGACGGAACTCATCATCACGTCGAAGAGCATCATCTTCCAAGGTAATGGGTAGATACCTGATCAACGGACTGAACGCTTCGTTGAGAAGAATTTGGTAACCGGCCGTTAGAATTAGAACCACAATCATGCAAATAGCCTGCCCCTTGCAGGCGACATCGTCATTCGCGTCGCGAACCAAGAAGAACAAACCGATCAGGCAGACTTCCATAATGTAAATTCCAGTGAAGAGCTGGTTAATAGCTCGAGGGAAAAGAAGCCCACCGGTGTCAAAGCGAAACTTGGTGACATAGAGTGTGTTATAGCGATAGACGAACCAGAATAAGCCGAAAGTGATGATGTTGAAAACCAAAATCAGGGGTGCGATCACACAATAGATCAAACCTTGGAGAATGTTAGTAAATGGATTCAACCAACAAGACGAGACGACTTACCAATAGAGGCTAGGGTGGTATAGACAGGGAAGAATGTGCCCCATTGCATCTGATTGAGGTTTGTTGTCCGTGCCCACTTCTTCCGAGCAGTAGAGTCCAGAATGGGAGCTAAGATGAACCAGCTCACCAGGCCAAAGATCTGCACGAGAGCACCAGCGCTCACAGACATGGCTTGTAGAATCATATAAGAGAAGAAGTAGTTACTGGACTTTGGGATGTTCACCGCTAGGAGCTGCGGCCAGCTGGTCACATCGGTGACGTTTTCAATGATTGTCGAAAAACTGGAAGCGATAGTGACGACCAGGAACAGCTGTACAAACAGGAAGGCAAAGTAGTAATTTTGAACAGTGAGCTCGATGGACATGCCAGTGAAGAGGCCTTGCGTGCGGCTCAAGAAGCGGAGGATCAGAGGGAGCAGAGCCATCAGGATAGCCAAACACAACGCAGGAAGAATACCCTGGATGGCTGAAATGAACCAGTCTGGTAGCTTGCCAAGCCAGGCTAGCCACGGGAATGCACCCTCCAGGTATGCCAATTGCGAGAGTAGTCCGGTGAACGCGACGGGGAACGCCCATCCAACGACCATTGCACAAACTAGTGTGATTATACCGAAGGAACGCAGGTATCGTTCCCACCATTTGATTGACATGTTATCCCAAATGACATCGTCAGGAGAGATTTCCACGACTCGCGGTGCCATCTGCTTAGGGAGGTGGTGGCTGACAGATTGACAGGCCATGTGGGCGGCGACTTGGTGATTGAACTGGATGAATGCCGAGTTCATCAAAGGGAACTTCTCAGGGTGCTGCTGGTCGATTTCGATCTCCAGATTCAGACGAGCGAGCTCCTTTCGACAATAATCGATGGTGTCAACCTTTTTGCCTAAAAGCCAAAGCGAAGGCATCCAACTCCAACCAAATATGGGTAGACGCATAGTCTCTCGGTCCTTGGGCCGGATGTATTCTTTCCATAGCGGCTCCCCATAGTCTTCATGTTCAAAATTTTCATTGTAGGCCATAGGATATTTTTCCCCTTCCAATTTGTCTCCCTCCTTTCGACCATCTTTGTGCTTTTCGTTCTTGTCGAATTTGTTGGAGTAACCAGGTGCGTCAGTTGCAGGCGTTTCAGGTGCAGTCAGTGGCAATTCGTCAGCCTCCCGCACATCCTGCGATTTTGGATGAGACGACACGCGTCTCCAGAATGGTGGCTTCGATGGAGCTGCTGGGTCACAGCACATGGTGTCATCCTGGCCTGCATCCTGGCCTGCATCCGGTCCTATTTTCCTACCTCTCAAACTTAAGTGCTGACTTCGCCGCAGCCCTACAGGTTTGGCGGGCGTTGTAGCAGACTGGCTACCAGAAGGAAGAGGATCCGGGACCGGAGGAGTGTTTGCACGAGGCGGGAGGGTATCTGTAGTTCCAAGATGATCGGGACCTGGCGGCGTATTTGAACGAGGCGGGAGGATGTTGTCTGTAGTGGCAACGAAGCCTCCAGTTCGAGACAGAGGCTTCTCGATGCCGTGCTCGACCTTCTTGAGGCCTCCAAGTACTGTCTTGCCCAGTTTCCCCACCCCTTGGCCAACCACCTCAGCGGCAGCAAAGGCAGGATCAAACACTCGTCGAGGTCCATCCTCCGACCGTTTCTCCTGGGGACCATCTGGTTGTCCATGGAGCATTTCCCGTACTGTGTGGGCCTGATGAGGATTACCAGAGCTGATACCAGGACCCATAGCCATTTGGGACGCCCGCTTGTCGGCTGCTGTTTGCTCTTGTTTCTCCGCGCTTGACTGGCTCTTGCCGGCCTTCTTTGCCTCTGCCTTGGCCTTTTTGAGCTGTGCCTTTTTGCATTTTGCAATCAAATCCGTCTCGGCGCTCTCAAGCTTGAGCGCGATATCGTTCCGTGCCTTAACTTTCTCATTCAAGTCGTCGAAGTTGCGGTTGAGCCAGATGTTTCGCACGCCTCCAGGGAAAACATCGAAAAGCCTATCAAGTGCATCCATGTTGAGCCAATCAGGTGGGATAGAAGTAACGAGCACAGTGGTAGCGGAAGCACGAAGTCGATGCTGGGGAGACGTTAAATAGGCCTGTCGCAGGCGAATGTAATTCCGGAGTTCATCAAAAAACACAGCACAGACATAGATAATGGCAATTACAGCCATTACCAAATGAGCCCAGTACCGATTTGTGTGCTCGGGGGTTACATTACCCCATGCTAACTGATCCAGACCAGTGACGGTATACTTGGTGCCCGATTTACCATGTTCGTAGTTGTTGCCTTTGCCACCAACCTGATTGATTGGGAGCAAAACTGGTAATATGATGAGGCCCAGAGGAACGAAGATCTTCAAAAGCATGCGCAGATAGCGCAGGAAGAAGTATGCATCTAACCCACATTTCTGGATGAATTCGGAGCTGGACGTACGAAAGACTGGGACAATCCAACGGAAGAGGCCCGGCGGTGATGGAGCTGTACGTTCTCTGTCCGGGACCAAATAGGTCCGTGGTTGACTGGATATCAATTCTGGTCAGTTCCATGCCCACTTTCTCCTTCCCGGTGGAGTTTCAAGGGACTTACTATATACGGCTTAGTTTACCCTTTAGTAACAGAAATAGGAGAAATTCAACGACGAAAACAACGATGGCCGTCGCCAGCGACGCCAGAAAGGTCGAGATTGAGACACCTTCAGCAATTCTGCCGTGGCCACCGGTGTGTTCCAACGCCTCCTCCAAGCCCGAAGTCATGGCGATCAGCTCGGGTATTGCCGAAGGAAACTAGGATGCTATAAGGGGTATCGAAGCAGCTATTGCCGCAAAAAGCATCACGAGATTTTGTTGTACGCACTGATGGATGTTGAGCACTTGAATAAGAAAGGACTCAAGTGATAAAAGAAAAAGATATCACAAAGAAATTCACTTGGGAACTTCGTAGGGCGCCAACCTGATCAGCCCCGTGGGGAAACGAGAGCCAATAAGGTCGAAATTGGTCTTTTCAGGAATATTTTGATTAATGAGGCGAGTGGCGCAAGGATCCGACAACCTGATCAAGAAATTGGTAACGTTTGATGAACAGGGATGATTGGAGGAAACGTGGGAGCGCCGATCGAGAATACAATGACATCAGGCGCTAGGTGAAACCGCCAAACAAGTCACAGCGGCTTTAGATAGAATCTAGTAAAGGAGACAAATATTTGCTTTGTGTAAGAGTTAGCGCCTTCAAGTTTCATCTATATTTATAACAATTTCAAACAAGTACTAAATTTTTTTTTTTCATTTATGACGATCCATTGCGAATGCCCTACTACGGTTGTAGTGAAGCTTTTTGCTTTTTTCTTTTTTTTTTAATGAGGGGCCCTGCAACAAAAAGGGAAAGAGCGATGATTGGCTTGTGGGTTAAAGATGTGGCTGTGTATTAGGTAATATTAAAATCCACCCATGGATTAGCCACAGTCTTGAAGAGTCAGGAACGACATGTGGCTAGAGAGAACACGTCGTCCCAAAGAGGAAATCACTTAACGCGTCAATCGCGTCCATAGTGGCAGAAACCGCGTTCCGCCCACAGCTTTTTGCTCTCCCTTTCTTCACTCGTATCCCATACCAACACCAACCCACCTGACCTTCGTCTGGTATCAACACATTAATTCATATCCACCATGTCGTCACCAGCACAAAGACGGAGGGGTCGCTCCTCTAAAAATTCAACTGCATCCCCTAGTTCTTCGTCCCGACAGGAGCCTCCTAGCAGCCCGACTTTTCAAGCCACCCCCCGTGCCTCGAGACGTCTAATGGCCGAGGGAGTCGCACCCTCGTCGTCCCCTATTTTTTTTCAATCATCCCCAACTAAGGGAAATAATGATGCTGAGACTCCTGATGAACGCATGGCCGATGCCAGCTCAACGGTAGATGATGGCGATAGAACCCCACGAGGAAACCCTGGTGTGAGAGGTATGAATTTTATTTTAGCAGAGAAGCACCCTTTTTTTTTTAAAAAAAAAAGAAAGAATATAGACCACTGACCTCCCATCAGACTCCTCCCCTATTCACTATATCCCAAGCTCTAGCCCAACTCGAGGCTTCGGTCGGTCTGATATCCGTTCCGACATCCGCTCCGATGCATTGAGCACCGCCAGTAGCGGATTATTTGTGTCTCCCGGAGGCCAAGGCCGACGGGGTCCTCGTCGCAGCGATTTGCACTCTGGTGGCTTTGGGTCTACTCCCAATCGCCGTAACCGGGTGTTCGTTGATGCCAATGGAATTCCCACGGGTGATACCATGCCTCGCTCCGATGCCACTTTCTCGAATATCAACCCCGGCACCTCTGAGGCTGAAGCCATGGCTGGAAATTCCACTCGTGTGATCTGGGGTACCAACATCTCGATCCAAGATTCAATGTCGGCATTCAAGAACTTCCTGTATAATTTCGCTACAAAATACCGCCTCTGGGCTGACGGCGCCTCCGAGGACGAAACCAGACTTATGGGAGAATTAGCAGAGAGGCATGAGTGCATCACCATGCTTAATAACATGCGACGACTCGGTGTGACCACATTCAATCTCGATGCTGCTAATCTGAAGTCCTACCCATTGACTCGCAAGCTATGGCATCAACTTTCCGCATATCCGCAAGAAATTATTCCTCTGATGGATCAAGCTTTGAAGGATGTGATGGTGGATCTAGCCCTTAAGGAAATGGACGTTCTTCGGTCAGAGAGCCAACGTGCTGCTCAACCTCGTGATCGACGTGGTCAGCCCATCCTTACCTCGGACAATGTGCTTCCTACTGCCGATGTTCCGGATCTTGTTGGTGAAGTGGAAGCAATGATATTCAAGGTGCTCCCCTTCGGTCTGGACCAGACCGTGAACATGCGCGATCTTGACCCAGCCGATATGGACAAGCTGGTCAGCATCAAAGGCTTGGTCATTCGTGCTACTCCCATCATCCCCGATATGAAGGAAGCCTTCTTCCGGTGCAGCGCCTGTAGCTATGGTGTGCAGGTCGATATTGATCGTGGCAGAATTGCCGAGCCAACAATCTGCCCTCGAGACTCTTGCAAACAGAAGAATTCCATGCAGCTACTTCACAACCGTTGCTCCTTCTCTGACAAGCAAGTCATCAAGCTCCAGGAGACCCCAGACAACATTCCTGATGGTCAGACCCCTCATTCGGTCTCCCTCTGTGTCTATGATGAGCTAGTCGATGTTTGCAAGGCTGGTGACCGTGTGGAGGTCACTGGTATCTTCCGGTGCAACCCCATGCGTGTCAGCGCTCGTCAGCGCTCACAGAAGTCCCTCTTCAAGACATACATCGATGTTCTTCATGTGCAGAAGTTTGACCGTAAGAAGATGGGCATTGACATGTCCACAGTCGAGCAAGAAATGTCCGAGCAGGCGGCAGAGGCAGACCAGGCGCGCAAAGTCTCGGCCGAAGAAGAAGAGAAGATCAAGCGGACTGCCTCTCGTCCCGACATCTATGACCTGCTGTCTCGTTCCCTGGCTCCCAGCATCTACGAGATGGACGACGTGAAGAAGGGTATCTTGCTGCAGATGTTTGGAGGCACCAACAAGACCTTCCAAAAGGGAGGCAACCCCCGTTACCGTGGTGATATCAACGTTCTTCTGTGTGGTGATCCGTCGACCTCCAAGTCCCAACTACTGCGCTATGTCCACAAGATCGCACCGCGCGGTGTTTACACCAGTGGTAAGGGTTCTTCAGCTGTTGGTTTGACTGCCTACGTGACCCGTGATCCGGAGACTCGCCAAATGGTTTTGGAATCCGGTGCCTTGGTTCTGTCCGATGGTGGTGTTTGCTGTATTGATGAGTTCGACAAGATGAACGATTCCACGCGCTCCGTCCTTCACGAAGTCATGGAACAGCAGACTGTCTCTATCGCTAAGGCGGGTATTATTACTACCCTGAACGCCCGAACCTCCATCCTGGCCTCTGCCAACCCCATTGGCAGTAGATACAACCCTAAACTTGCTGTTCCGCAGAACATTGATCTGCCACCTACTCTACTCTCTCGTTTCGACCTGGTATACTTGGTCCTTGACCGTGTGGACGAGACGGAAGATCGTCGCCTGGCCAAGCACTTGGTCGGCATGTATCTCGAGGATAACCCTGAGAATGCCAGCTCACAGGAGATTCTGGTAAGTGACCTCCCCTATGCCATCAATTGGAAAGATTCCTAACAGTTCTATCTAGCCTATTGAATTCCTCACGGCCTATATTACCTACGCCAAGACCAACTGCCACCCTGTGATCACCCCGGCTGCCGGTGCTGCGCTGACCGATGCCTATGTGGCTATGCGCCAGCTAGGTGATGACATCCGCGCCCAAGAGCGCCGTATCACTGCCACTACTCGACAGCTGGAATCTATGATTCGACTTTCCGAGGCGCACGCACGCATGCGTTTGTCCCCCGAGGTCACCGTGGGCGATGTCGAGGAAGCCGTGCGTCTCATCCGCTCCGCCATCAAAGCGGCCGCCACCGATGCCCGAACCGGTCTCATCGACATGGGCCTTCTGACTGAAGGCAGCAGCGCCGCTGACCGTCGTCTACGTGACGACCTGAAGAAGGCGGTGCTTGCCCGCCTTGATGAACGTGGCGGTGTCTCTGGTGGTGCAGTGCGCTGGTCCGACTTGTATCGCGATGTGAGCGAGCAAAGCGACAACAAGCTCGACCACAACCAGTTTGGCGATGCGGTGCGCTCGCTAGAGACGGAGGGCTCAGTGAATGTCTTCGGTGACGGTGCTCGTCGCAGTATCCGCCGGGCGGCCATGAGCATGTCCTAGGTGGCTACGATGATACCATGATGTGATGATAGATTAGGCTGCATGTCATCTCTGACTGAGGGTGTTCTGGCGTTCGTGTTTTTATGGATAATGCTATGGGATTCGGTCGCAGAACTGTATATTGTAGATCTGATCATAATATTTTCCAATATCTTCTAAAGTTGCTGGCTTACCTATAGTAGACTAGACTAGATAAACTAAGCTAGACTTTGAAACTAAGGCGTGTGAAAAATGAGATATCACATGCATCTAGACCTAAAATGAACATTGCCCCGAGTGGGGCGATCGTCTTGCAGGCAACATATATCCCTGCATGTACTCCGTAACAAGGATAGAAATTGGCAGAGAGCTTGGATATTTAAGATATATGTGATAGTCTCTTGTAGATATTCTTAGAGATATAATGATAGAATATACATAGTAATGGGGAAGAAGAAGAAGAAGTGAGAGGTAAACACCGCAAAGACGCAGAGAGACAAAGATGCCCACGTGCTCCCACGACTGGTCAAATTGTTAACGTCACCAAGGGGTGTATGTATGGATGATACAATTTTACCATACCAAAATTACCAGATGTCCATCTAGATCGTTATGGTCTCTCTCATTATAATCATCAATATACAACATTCCAATAGAGATTTAAAGCTACTATACCTTAATAACATATTAAAATGACATTCCATCACTTATATATCAAGTCAATCCCCCCAATTCAAAAGATCTATATGATATTGTCTCACCTCGACTACAAGCACACACCCGCTTTGATGACAGGATGGGGCCGTCACCCGCTAGTCATCGGACTAGCCGAGTTCGGACCCATATATCTCTTTGGCCTTCTGTTCGGGGAGCTACATCCCTCCGACTTTAGCTTCCCTCCCCTCACCGGGATATTTTTCTTTCTCTTTCTTTTCTCCCGTCATGAGATTGGGATAAATCCAAATTCCTCACAATTTTCCTTGCCCACCATGAGGTTTGTAACTCCTATCTTCCAGTCACTGCACCCCCCGCGCCCTCAGCGTACTGATCCAATTGTTCCACAGGTTCGGTGAATATCTCCGTTCTTCCATGATCAAGGAATACTATCCTTACTACATTGCCTACGACGAACTTAAGAAAGCTCTCAAGACCGATTTTGTCGACGAGCCAACCTCCGATAACACCAAGCCCGCCCGCAAAGAATGGACCGAGGACGATGAGACGAACTTCGTATCCTTGCTCGAGAGTGAGCTAGAGAAGGTGTTTCTATTCCAGAAGCGCAAGAGCGAGGAGATTGTCGCCCGGATTCAAGAAAGCGAACTCGAGGTGAATGATGTTGTCTCCCGTCTGGACAGCTCGACCGATTCCCGTCGCCAAAGTACTCGAACTGCTCGCCCTCCGCCCACCGATGCCGATTTCTTGATGCTTGAGCAATTGCTTAGTGATATCATTGCCGATGTTCATGACTTGGCCAAATTCACTCAATTGAACTACACGGGGTTCCAGAAGATCATCAAGAAGCATGACGTATGTTTTGCCTCCAATTTTCGAGTCGGCTCCCAAATAGCTAACAATTGCACAGAAACAAACTCAATGGTACCTCAAGCCGGTTTTCGCGACACGTCTGAAGGCCAAGCCTTTCTTCAAGGACAATTACGACGCTTTTGTGGTTAAACTATCCAAGCTTTATGACTTAGTCCGGACCAAAGGTAACCCGGTCAAAGGCGACGCATCCGCCGGTGGTACCCAACAGAACTTTGTGCGTCAAACCACAAAGTACTGGGTACACCGGGATAATATCACGGAGTTGAAGCTAGTGATCTTGAAGCATCTGCCGGTGTTAGTCTTCAATGCCAGCAAGGAGTTCGAGGAGAAGGACACGGCCATCTCCTCCATCTACTATGATAACACGGACACTTGGGAGCTGTATCAGGGTCGCCTGAAGAAAACAGAAGGTGCCGAGGCAATTCGACTGCGTTGGTACGGTGGAATGGAAAGTGACCAGATTTTCGTGGAGCGCAAAACCCACCGCGAGGACTGGACAGGAGAAAAGTCCGTCAAGGCCCGTTTCGTACTCAAGGAAAAGAACGTCAACGCCTACCTCGATGGGCGGATGACGGTTGAGCAGATTTTTGACAAGATGCGCAAGGAGGGTAAAAAGAGCCCGGCGGAGATCGATGATTTGGAGCAATTAGCCCGCGAGATCCAGTACCGCGTCATTACTCGCCGCTTGGTGCCTGTTACCCGTACCTTCTACCACCGCACTGCGTTCCAATTGCCGGGCGATGCTCGTGTTCGAATCTCTCTTGACACGGAACTGACCATGATTCGAGAGGATAACATGGATGGCCGCCGACGGGCTGGAAACAACTGGCGTCGTATGGATATCGGAGTCGACTTCCCATTCTCCCAGCTACCTCCCGAGGATATCGACCGATTCCCTTATGCCGTATTGGAGGTGAAGCTGCAGACCCAGGCAGGCCAGGAACCTCCCCAATGGATTCGTGATTTGACTTCCAGTCATTTAGTTGAAGCAGTCCCGAAATTCAGCAAGTTCATCCACGGAACAGCGACCCTGTTCCCTACTCGCATCAACCTGCTTCCATTCTGGTTCCCACAGATGGGTGTAGATATCCGCAAACCCGCCACTCGCCAATTCGGTATTCACAGACCGCTGGCGAGTACGTCAATGTCCGCCAATGATGACGATTCGGATGATGATGAAAGCCCGAGTTCGCAAGAAAGCGCCCTAGGCGGACACCCTTCCGAGCACGAAAACGGATTGTTTGAGACCAATGGCAATGAACTGGATATCGAAGAACGCATTGCCGCCCAACCCCTGCTTGGTGACGAAGACTACCCCTTGTACGACTCGGACGACGAATCGGTATATTCCGACGAACTCGAAGAAGCCCGTCGCATAGGAGGGGCTTACTACGCGCAGCAGTTGGCCAAACACTACCTGTATCAAACTGGTCATGCTGTCGCACAGGGTCTTATGGCGATAATCCCCCGGCCTCGTCCAACATCCCTGCCTCCCCCCGAACAGCGTGGGATCGCTGTTTTGAGTAACCACCAACGCACCCTACAGCGCTTCCAGGCTCCCCCTGGTAAACGTAAGTCAGCTCCACACCATGCATGCATCGCCCAAACTAACCTCCTTGGCAAAAATTAGGCATCTTCGTTCCCATCCGCGTGGAACCAAAAGTTTACTTCGCCGCCGAGCGAACCTTCCTCTCCTGGTTAGAATTCTCCATCATCCTCGGCGGAATCGCCGCAACACTCCTAAACTTCGGCTCCGATTCCGCCACCCACATCTCTTCCTGGGCCTTCACCATCCTAGCCGCCGGCGCCCTCGTCTACAGTCTTTTCCTGTACATCTGGCGCGTCGACAAGATCCGCAAGCGTCGCGACGTCAAGCGCGTCTACTACGAGCGCTGGGGTCCGACGGTCGTCAGCATCGGACTCGTCGTAATCATCTTGATTAACTTTGCGCTACGCGTGCGCGCTGGCGGGTTCATGGCTGCGCCGGGGTCCGAGGGCGAGCCTCGGCATGGCGAATTGTAGAACTCTTGATTTGTTTGGAGAGAAACCGAACCGTTCTATTGATTTCTTTTTGGGGGGTTGACCGCATTCTTCTCTACTACTCCTATGCAGCTCTTATTTTGTATCTACTGGTGTTTGGGCTGGGGCGTTGGGATTGTAAATCATGTACAAACCGCATACATATGTTTGCAAATATGAGAATGGCACTCGATTATGGCCTAACTTTTGGTTCTTCAATTTTCTAGATGTTGTAGACTTGGAGGTCGTGGTCAAGATACATAACATACTACCAATAAATATCCTGGACAAAAACGAACTTTGAATTGGGTATAATCATAACAAAACCAAATGCCAGCTATAGCCATGAAAACTATGCAGAAACAACGCTCCTATCTATGCAAAATGCCAAAAAAACCGTCATATTCATTCTTCCACCTCGATCTGCATCTCTCGTTCTGTAAAATAGCGGCTGTCAGTACACATCTGAAACAAATCCTTTAGAACTAACATACCCCAGATCTTAATTGCATGCGCAATAATCGTCTCAGCCTTAACCAACAATTTCGCAGTATACCTCTCCGCCTCTGTCGGATAGAGCTGACTTTTCTGTGCTTTGCGAGGATTGGCCTAAACACCAGAGACATGTTAGTAAATGATCACCATCACGAACAAGTAGTCTTCGAAAAGACACGCAAAGCCAAAAAGATCAGCCAAAAAAAGAACCAAAAAAGACAAAATACCTACCATCATAAGAACAGGAACCAAATCCTTCGGCTCAGCCTCCGCCAAAGCCCTCAAATTCTTAAACCCATTATCCCTGAGCAACCTCGCCGTCCAACTCTTAACAAAAGTAACCTGGGCCATTTCAAGCAGATCCGCGCGAGCACCAGCCTCAAGTCTATCACGCATATGATCCAAGACGGCAGCCATCATGCCCCAGTTCATGCGCTGGCAGAATTTGACGATGCCGGCGGCGAAGCCATGGCACTGCTGTGCCAGGGTTTGGATTGTGCCGCGGGGGATTTTGTAGCGGTGTGCTATTGTTGAGATGGGGACTTCGTTGCTGAGATCGCGGAGTTGGAAGGCTGTGTAGGCGCGGCGGTAGATGCGGGCTTGGTTTGTTTGGGCTGTGGTTGTTTCTTTTAGGGAGGCGCCTGATTGGGCCCTAGATGGGTGTTAGTTTGGATTTGGGAGGTGTTTGTGTAGGAGAATGGAAGCGTACATTGTGTTGACAAAACCTGGTTGGACTCCGACGAATTGTAGAGCGCGGAGAGCGCTTTCGTCTAGTCGGTCTAGTTGATCGCGGAAGATTTGCCAGTCGATGGGGGTGTTCATGGCTGCTTGGAGTGGAGTGAACATGTAGAAGATGTGCATTTCGCCGTCCATGACGAAAGCTTGTAATGCTCTTTTTAGCTCTTCGTGGACGAATAGGCCATCTTCGGGTGAAAAGGCTGAGGCCACGACTGCCTGTCCTAGCGGTGTGGCTTCGTAGGATTCGTCGTCGCGGAAAATAAGAAGTTCTTCGTCGACTAGTTCCTGGAGAGCGGATTTCATGATGGTGTATGCGATTTTCTTGTCCAATGAGCGGTAAAGATGTGTGCATCGAACGTATTCTTTGATCGCCTCGTAGCCGGATACTAATCCGGTTGCCACGGCTTCAAGTAAAGCCCTTTAAGATGTGAGCGAATGGTGCTTAACATGGAGTTAGAAATGCGTACCGCTTGAAGCCTCTTTTCTCCGGAGCTAGGCAGCTCTCAATAGCTGGCATATCAGCGTCCAACAGATCGCAGACAGCCTGCATATCAGCTTTCACGCAGATGAGATACGTTTCACCGGCGTTATCCTTGCCTTTTCGCCCAGCACGACCGCACATTTGACGACTGCTTTGTTAGCTTATACTTTTCACTCCAAAAGGGGGCACCTACAGCATAGCTGGGCCTACTAGCTCACGGCCCATGCGCGCACCGTTGATGATAACGCGTCTCGCTGGGAGGTTTACACCAGCAGCAAGACTGCATGTCGCCACCAGGACTTTGAGCACACCCTGATCATAGGCCTGTGCAATTAGCTCCCGCTCTTCGGAGGTCATGCCAGCATCTAAGTGGTCATTAGTAAGGGTCGAAGCTCGATCGTGGACGTCAGAATACTAACTGTGAAACCCCGTCCCTTGAATAATTGTTTTCTCCAAGGCCGGGTCCAGCCCACAAGCGAGGCTCCGCAGTTCTGCGAGCAGGTCGAGTCGCTTGTTCAACTCTTCGGGCTCTGGTGGTGGCATCGCTTCACCGATAGTCGCCGCATGAACCTGGCATAAGTTACGGCTACCACAAAATACCAATGACCCAAACCCAGCTGCTGCAGTTTCGACTGCTAGCGCTACCATGGCATTTGTGGCGGAATTGCTGAGCTGCTTGAATGTAGAAGGTTCAATGATTCGGTGTGGAGTGATGGTATCGTGTAAGCACGCAGCAGCAGTCAGCTTGGATGCCGTTTGGAACAATTGCCTTGAGGTTGCAGCTGGATAAATTCCATTCTCGTATACCAAGTATTCGTCGATGGGGATTGGCCTGTATGTAGAGATGAAGAACTTGGCGTTCATCCATTGTGCTAGCACCTCAGTGTTCTGTCGTTATGTTAGAGCAGTTCACCGGGAATTGAATCATAGACTCACGGAGAGTGTAGCACTCATTCCAACAATCTGGATGTCTTGCTGTAATAACAGCAACTTCGTGACCATCAATTCCAAGAGATAACCCCGGTGCTCGTCATCGAGCATGTGTAACTCGTCGAGAACAACGACTCCCAATTCTCCAATGTTACATTCTTCGATCGCGCTGTTTATCAACGAATTGGCCTAAGAAATGAAATATCAGAACCCTGCAAGCAACACTGAATCTCAAATGTGCACACCTTCTCTATCGTACAGACGGCAATATCGGTATCAGCCCAAGTGGTTGTTGTCCGACTTCCACCAAAGAAGCCTGTCACTCTGATATTCTTGTGTAATTTCTTCCATCGCCTGCGAGGGAATTTAGAGTCATCTTCATCATCCGGGACATTTCTCTCCACATCTTGCACAATGCGACGCATCCATTTGAGTTTCTCCTGAACCAAAGCAACATAAGGCAAAACCAACAGCGCTTTACGCCCAGGATTTTCGATAATGCGTTTCAAAAGCAAAACATCCGCAACAAGGGACTTTCCACCGCCCGTCGGGGCCGTATAAACCAAATGACGTTCACCAGAGAGCAGACCCTTCGCTAACAGACAAGACGCCTGCCACGGGTAGATACTTCTAACACCAAGGGCGGCAAAATTAGCTGTGAGGGCAGGCGGCAGGCCATACTTTGGATTGGATAGGGAAAGCAGAGGATTCTGACTAGAAGGCGGGGCAGTCAATACAGCCACAGCCTTTTGAGGATCATCCGGGGAGGGCTCCACGCCCGTGCCGAGGCGAATCTTGCTGGCGGTAAAGCGTTGGACGGGAGCATTTACTAGATCCCGAGCAGATTGCAGCGGAACTGATTCCAATATAGTATCTGGATTGACATTCTGGCGAGGGGCAGTAGCTTGCTTTCCGACTGGACCGGGTAGAATATCGGGAACCTGCTCTGTGGACTCTGCCGGGGGTCGTTTCTGTCCTGCCACGGGCGCTACGTGATACGCTTGTCGACGGGCGATATCAATGGATGTCTGAAACCGCGACTGAACTTGACCCGATGTTGACATGCCTTTTAACACAGTTCAGCCATTCGTCTGGAAAATGGATGAAGTTGAATTTTTAATCAAAAATTGGCCATCTTGAAATTTGAACTAACATTTGATGTTGTTTCCCCATGTTTGTTTTACCCACGCGGCTTAGAATTTGCCTCAGGCACTAAGGATTATATCAGCGACTATGTCATCCATGGATCCGCTCAGACCCCTCGGTGCTGGGCTTAACTTGATGTTCCTAAAGAGACAGATCGCTGCGTTTTCAATAATTTACGGAGTACGTATTGCGGGATTA
>Ga0224736_1104_pt1 | contig 17418 bp, 14 predicted proteins | sample IA12soil_MG_GH6A_FD_161628 | JGI IMG/M metagenome (GOLD analysis project Ga0224736, IMG submission 161628) | Enriched cells from agricultural soil in Iowa, United States - IA12soil_MG_GH6A(-) | ecosystem: Environmental > Terrestrial > Soil > Agricultural land | place: USA: Iowa | collected 2017-05-08
TCCATCTGCTAAAATAAAAATATTAGACTAATGAAAAAGGATGGTGATTAACATTGGCACAGGAATGGGGGATTGAGTTACTTAAAAGCATCGGAAAGTTTTTTATTCATCCGAGTTTATATTTTGCAATCGTTGCTGCCGTTTTTATGGGGTTTTTGCGTGTGAAAAGAGAGCGTTCAGATTTCCATATTAGTGTATACCCTCCATTACAAGAGCTGCGATATTTACTTTCTGCTGGATGGGTAGCAGGGCTTATTTTGTCTATCATTTCTGTGGCAAATGGCTTCACAATTAGTTTTGGTATATTAGTAACCCTATTTTTCTCGACAACTATCTTTATCTTGATTGGCGGTTTCCGCCTACTATCTTCAGCTTTTACAATGGGGCAAGTATTTGTAGTGATATATTTGTCCAAGCAATTTCATTTTCAAATTCCATGGATTGGGCAATATATTGAAAAAACGACGGATGCTAGTTTAGTAGGATTGGCTATTTTGGTCGGCCTCCTTTTAATCGCAGAAGGAATTCTCATGGTTCGGAATGGAGGAAAGGAGAGTTCTCCAAAATATCGAAGAAGTCGCCGTGGTTTAACGATAGGTGCTTTTCACGCCAAGAGAATGTGGCTAATCCCAATGTTTTGCTTTTTGCCCACTGGGCCATTAACTGCACCATTTAGCTGGTGGCCCACCTTCGACTGGGGTACACACTCGTATTCTCTTATTCTGGTACCGTTCATAATTGGTTTCCAGCAGCAAATTCAGAGCGGTTTGCCAGAAGTGGCAGTGAAACAGCTTGGCAAACAAATTATTGTAGCTGGAATAATAACAGCTGCCATTGCGGCAGGAGGCTTATGGATATCCGTTCTATCTATCGTTTCAATTATAGTTGCAATCGTAGCAAGAGCATGGATTTCTTACCAACATCGTGTCCGCGAAGGAGCAAATCCATACTATTTTACCCCAAGAGATTATGGCCTCATTATTTTGGCAGTGATTCCAGGTTCACCGGCTGAAAAACTGTCCTTAAAAACAGGGGAAGTCATTCATAAATGCAATGGGCATGTAGTTAAAAATACAGATGAATTTTATCAAGCACTTCAAAAAAATCGTGCTTATTGCAAGCTTGAAGTATTGGATACAAACGACCAAGTACGTTTTGCACAAGGTGCTATATTTGAAGGGGATCATTATGAGCTTGGAATCATTACAGTAGAGGAAAAGAAAAAATGGGATTCAGGCGAAGCATCTTAAAAGGCTAATTTCAAATAATATTTACTTTAAAGCAGGACTCTCTTAGCTCCTGCTTTTTTTCATTTAGTAAGGAGATTTAATTATATTAAAATAATAAAAATTCGCTATAAGACAAAAAAATGTAACATTTATAAGTTTGGTGCTAAAATAATCTTGACACGGATATTATATTTATATTAGCTATCTTTCTAATACTATGAATGAAAGGAGGAGCTGAACATGACAACTACTTATCCAAGCAAAGAAATGGAAATGAATATCACATGGGGAGATTGTGATGCAGCAGGAATTTCTTATTATGCTAGAACGTTTGACTGGTTTACAAATGGTCGTATGTATTTTTGGGAGAAAAGCGATGTTCCGTATATGAAAACTTTTCATCAACTGGGCATTGCCATTGTCTGTTTGAAGGCAGACTGCGAATATAAGAAAATGCTACGCCCAGAGGACAAGGTTATTGTTCGGACCAGTTTGACAGAGTTCACTAGATCAAGAATGGCATTTAGTTATCAAATTATCAAAGAGGATGGACAAGTTGCTTGTGAAGGGTTCACTACTCATACTTATGTGGACAATGATGGGAATCCTTTTAATCTAAAAAAGCGATTTCCTGAGCTTTGGGAAAAATTAACGAATATATGGCCAGAATTTAATCAGTAAATTTCTTCATACATTGGATATTATAAGTTGAAATTTGGCGATAATTGACATGAATGATTGTCAATTTTTTTAATGATAGAAAGGATGAATGATGTGAATCAATTTACATATGATGTTCGTATGTTTCAGGACACATTTGAGCATGAATTTACCTATATTAATGGTTTCATGCGCAATGTCCATCGGTTTGCCAACCGTCCTGCATTAACTTGCACACTGCGCAATCGGACATGGACATATGAGGAATTAAATCGTGAAGTAAATAAATTAGCTAACGCACTTCGGAAAGATGGGGTTGGCAAGAATGAAGTAGTCATGTATCAGCTATTGAATTCAGCGGAGTTTGTCTTTACTTATTTAGCACCACAGAAAATAGGTGCGATTAATAGCCCAATTAATTTCCGACTTTCACCTGGAGAAACAGCTTATATTCTTGATGACAGTAAACCTGCTGTCTTTATTTATGATGAAGAAATTAAAGATACCGCAATCAAAGCTTTAGAAATGGCAAAGCATAAACCTGTACGGGTAGTGATGGTAGATGTGACAGGAGAAAAGACAGCACCAGACGGTCATATTACTTATTCTGAATATGTAATGGATCATTCTGAGGATGAACCGGAAAGGGTTACTCGTCATATTTATGATGAAAATACGCGTCTATATACATCCGGAACAACAGGTATGCCAAAAGGTGTTCCTTTGAATAACATCAATGATATTCTCTCTGCGCATGATGTGGCAATGCACTTTCCTCTTAATCCTACAGATAAAACGATGAATATGAGTCCTTGGTTTCATCGCGGAGGCATACATTCCGGCGGTCCAAACCCAACTCTATATGTTGGAGGCGAGGTTGTTATTCTTCGTTATTTCCATCCGAAGACATGCTTAAAATATGCAGAAGAGTATAATTTAACCTTCCTTATTGGTGCTCCTCCAATGTTAAAAATGCTTTATAATCAGCAAAAGAAGCATCCTGTTGATTTATCGAAATTAAAGGGAATTGTAACGATGGGGGCTCCGCTCGGCAAAGAAGATTGTATAAAATATCAGGAAACATTAACGCCAAATATATTTAATGGATATGGTACGACGGAAACCTTCTGGAATACCTTCCTTCGCCCATATGATCTTCCTGAAATGTCAGGTTCTGCTGGACGAGCTTGTACAGATGATGATGTAGCGGTTGTCAAAACGTATCCAGATCGCAAGGGTGAGGCTGACGATCATGTTGCTAAGGACAATGCAGAAGTTGGCGAAGTGATTATAAGAGCGCCAGGAAAAACAGCTTATGCATACGTCAATAATGAAAAAGAAAGCGAAAAAGTTTTCTACAAAGGCTGGCTCTATACTGGAGATATGGCAACTTGGGATGAAAATGAATTTGTCACGATTGTTGGTCGTAAAAATGATATGATCGTTGCATCAGGTGAAAATATTCACCCGGTACAGGTGGAAGAAATTTTAAGTGAAAATCCAAAGGTTCAAGAGGCTGTAGTCGTTGGAGTTCCTGATGAGTTGCGTGGGGAATCCGTTGTGGCGTATGTTATAAAGGCGGATCCATCTTTAACAGCAGATGAATTGAATAAGTACTGTGCAGAACATCCAATGCTCGCAGACTATAAGAGACCGCGTTTTTATCGATTTATTGATGAATTGCCATATACAGCAACAGGGAAGAAAAAACATTACGAAGTACGGGCAATGGCAATAGAAGATCAAAAACAAGGTAATTTAGAAAGAGCGTAGATTATAAAGGACCAAACCGTAAGTAATTACGATTTGGTCCTTTGTGTTATTCTGGCGGATTCTAGTTCCGTTATCTGTGATAAAATAGGGTATTTTTATATATAGGAGAACTGTGGATTCCGTTATTTGATCAAAATCAAAATTCTTGCGTTTTTTTGTGAATAGCCATCCTGAGTATGACTAAGCCATAAAATCCGTGTACTAAGAAATTACTTGAGTTTTTGCTTTTCTATTTATAATGATGGAAATAACAACAATTACCGCTACTACTCCTATACTAACGTACAAACCCGGCCGAATTTCTTTGTCCAAAGTGGTCCCGCATATAGCAGCTAAAATAAGAATATTGCCAAAGATGGACATCACTTTTTCCCACATCTTTAATTGCAAAAGACGAAGGGCAGAAATGATGATGAAAAACCAATTAAATAGAAGTAAAATGCCGGCTGCTGTTGTTATATACTCATATATTTTTCCCGGCAATAATAAAGCAGTAATGATGGAAACAAGCAAGCCAGCTGTTGCAAGCCCTAAGGAAGGGAGAGGCAAATCCTTCCACTTCTTTAGCTTCTTAGCAAAAAATTTTGGAGCATCCCCGTCTTCTGCCAACGTAACAAGCAATTGCGTAACCCCAAATAAAGATGCTGTCATCGTTGAAAAACCAGCAATGATGATAGCTCCATTGAAGACATGTGGAAAAAAGGGAAGGTGATAATCATCCATCGCTTTTACAAATGGACTTTCTTTTTCGCTAAAGACATGGTAGGATTCCATACAGACAACTAGTCCTAGAGAAAGAACATAGATAATACCTAGAGCAATTAACATATTTGTACCTGCTTTTGGGGCGTCCTCTTTCTTCTTCAGCTGCATCGCCATCATACCGATTACTTCTATTCCGCCAAAAGCGTAAAAGGCATAGATAATTGCAGCGCCAAAACCTTTCCAGCCCTTAGGAAATAGGGCATCCCATGTATGGGGGAAACTAGGATTATCAGAATGTCCGTTTATCCAGCCTAAAAGGGCTGTAGCAGCTAATATGATAAACATGAGTATAGCAGCTGTTTTCAGTATAGCTAGGATATTTTCAATTTTATCGAAACCCTTCGTGCCTAATAAAACAACGATAATGGCGAGAATCGCGTAACCTGCAGAGAAAACCCAAAGCGGCACCTGATGGAACCAAAAGCGTGATAAGATGGACAAGCCGGTTAACTGGCTCCCCATGATAAGAATATTAGAACACCAATAATTCCATCCGCATGAAAACCCGGCCCATTTCCCATATCCCTTTTTTGCATAATAGCAAAAGGAGCCTTCCTGAGGGTCCTCGGCTGTCATTCTAGCCAGCATATTAAAAACTATGTATGTGCCGATTGCCGCTAGGATAAAAGCAAATACAATCGAGGGTCCAGTTGTTTTAATGCCAATGCTAGATCCAAGAAAATACCCAGTACCAATCGTACATCCAACACCGATAAGGGAAAGCTGCCACCATTTTAAATGACCTTGTTTTGATTCTTTACTTTTATCTTTAGTATTTTTTTCTCCCAATCCAAACCCTCCTCATGATTATTACTGTTTACAAAAGGAGGTATGAATATGTAAGTCATTTATTTAGAAAAACAATGCTTTAATCCCTTGACTTCCAAAATATATCCCGAATCCAATCATGGAGATTCCAGATAAATAGGAGATAATCTTAAGAAAGTTTGTATTTAAAAATTTACGTGATCCGCTAGAAAGAGATGCCATAAAAACATCCCAAAGAGTTAACCCTAGAAATATCATGCTTGTACAAATAAACGTTTCATATGGTCCGTAATTTATAGCTATTTTTGCAAGGACCGATCCGTATATGCCAATCCAAAACATAATGGATAAAGGATTAGTAATGGACATAAGAAAACCCGTTAGAAAGCAGGAAATTAAGGAATCTTTATTTCGTGTCTGTGAAATGGCCAGTTTTTTTCCACTTGTGATGCTTTCGATTCCTGTATAAATTAATACAAAAGCACCAAATAGCCATAGGAAAACCTGAATAATTGGGATATTAATAAATTGGGTAAAGCCTAAATATACAATTGCCATAAAAATTCCATCCGCTGTTACAGCTCCTGCTCCCACAATCCAGGCATGAAAAAATCCATTTTTGATTCCTTTATCAATCTGCGCAGAATTTACTGGCCCAATCGGTGCAGATAATGATAAGCCTAAAAAGATGTAACTAAGCAGTAACCCTCCACTTAACAAAAACGATCCCCTCCAAGTATGAACTTGTACATTTTATGTAAAGGGGAACGATAATAAAACAATTTTATTTTAAGATATTTAAATGTAAACTAACAAAGCTGAATAGAGTGGGTTACATTAATTCTAAATATTGCTTTTGGAAAATGCACATTCTAATCGCATTATGATAAGTCCCATCCACGAAAAACTCATCCTGAAAAATGCCCTCCTCCTGAAAACCCGCTTTTTTATAGATATGGATGGCCTTTTCATTGGTCGAATCCACAATCAGATAAAGCTTATGCATGTTTAATACCGAAAACGCATAATCCATTGCCATTCGAGTTGCCGTGCTCGCATAGCCATGATTTTGAAACCTTGGATCTATAATAATTTGAAATTCAGCTCTTCTGTGTATATAGTCTATCTCCACCAATTCCACTAATCCAACCATTTCCTCATCTTTTTCCAAAATAAATCTTCGTTCTCCTTGATCATGGATATGTTTATCGTATAGATCTTGAAGCTCTACAAAAGCTTCATAGGGTTCTTCAAACCAATAGGACATGATTTTAGCATTGTTATTGAGTTTATGAATGAACTCTAAATCCTCTCTTTCAAGTGGTCGTAGTTTAATTTCATCCGTCATTTCATCTTCCTCCATATACTTATGCTTTAACTTTAATATGACATAAACGAGAATATCCCATTCATGACAATGTATAAGAGGATTTCTAAACTTTTTGCGCAATCTGTCGAAATAAAAGATAGGAAACTTTAACCTAAACAAGGAGATATGTACAACATGAAATGGTCCATAAAGAAAAAGATTATTACAGGTTTTAGCAGTGTTATTTTTTTATTAGTGCTATTAGCGGGGATATCCTATTTTGAGCTATCTAGTGTGAATAAAACATATAACAACATAATTGAAGTGACGTCTAAGAAAGTTGATTTAGCAAATCAATTAGAAACGCAATTTTATCAGCAGAGTGCGAATATTCGCGGTTATTTACTAACGGGAAGTACCTCTTATTATAATCAATATCAAGTGGCAAAAGACAATTACAAAAACACGATGATAAAACTTAAAAAACTTGTGAAAAGCTCCTTAGGCAAAAGTCTATATGCAAGTCTTGACGATATGGATGATAAGTACTTTGCAGCAGCAGAGCACCAGATAGAACTAAAAAATGAAAATAAACAGGATGAATTAACCTTGTATACATCAAATACTGTAAATGACATCACTATCAGTTTCCAAAAAAGTATCGAGGATTTAAAGAAACATCAGGAAGATGAGCTGTTAAAGGTTAATAGCGAAACGACTGTTCATGTAAAAAATGTGCAAGCATTATTAATCATAATCACCGTAGCGACTTTCATTATTGCCATCATTATTGAAATGATTATTGGCAGAATGATATCCAATCCAATTAAGAAAGTATCAGATGCAATGAAAGTAGTTGCAATGGGTGACTTAAGTATTAAACAAGTAAAGGTAAAAAGTAAGGATGAGCTCGGGGAATTGTCCGATTCATTTAACAAGATGGTACAGGACTTATCAGCTGTTGTTCACCAAGTATCGGATTCAAGTGTTCAGGTTGCGGCAAGCTCCGAGCAACTAACTGCTAGTGCCCAGCAAAGTACGAGCGCTGCAGAACAGGTAACACGAGTGATAACGGAAAATGCAGAAGGTACGGAACAGCAGCTTCGGACATTTAATGAAATGACTGATTCCGTTAAAGAAATGGCTGTAGGGATGGATCAAATTGCTGATGCAAGTGAGGAAATGCTGCATTCCTCCGAAGAAACTCGTAACCTTGCAAGAAAGGGCACGGAATCTATTGCAAATGTAGTTTCCCAAATGAAGGAGATTCATCTGTCTGTTAATGAAGCTGTAAAGACAATTCATACATTAGCAAAACGCTCCGATGAAATAAGAAAAATCACGGACCTTATTACAGGTATTGCAGAACAAACTAATTTACTGGCATTAAATGCTGCAATAGAAGCCGCTCGTGCTGGAGAACAAGGGAAAGGTTTTGCTGTCGTAGCAGATGAAGTACGCAAATTGGCGGAAGAATCAAGCAAATCCTCTGAACAGATTTCTATAATGATTTCTACCATTCAAGAGGAAACAAAGAAGGCAGTATTATCGATGGAATCAGGAAATGAAAAAGTAAATACAGGACTTACATACACAACAGAAGCAAATGAGTCCTTTACTAGAATTGCAGAATCTATTGGGAAAGTAACCGGAAAGGCAGAGGATGTGTCTGCTTCGGTGGAAGAGATTCAAGCAATGGCATCTCAAATTGTTGATGCAGTGGAGAAGGCAAGGAAGGTTTCCGAGCAGGTAGCAGCTGGTAGTCAAGAAAATGCTGCAGCCTCTGAAGAGCAATTAGCGACAATGGAAGAAATTACTAGCTCCGCTGAATCACTTTCAAATTTGGCAGATGAATTGCAGGTTGTTATATCAAAATTTAAATTGTGATAAAGAAAAAGGTGTATGAAATCAGCATTTCATGCACCTTTTCATTCATTCATCCAGTTAAAATATCCTCATTTGGATAACGGATACTTGCTTGTTCCGATTTGGCAAAAGAAACAGCGAGTGTTAAAGGACCAAGCTTGCCAATAAACATCATCATGATAATGATTATTTTACCGATAATCGTCAATTTTGTCGTTAATCCCATGGTTAACCCAACTGTTCCAAAAGCAGAAATTACCTCAAATAATACCTTAAGAAACGGAGCTTTTTCCGTTATACATAAAACAAACACGGACAGGAATATGGCCAGTAGGGCAATGCTGAATATCGCTAATGATTTTAATAAAATGGAATTGGCGATGGTTCGTTTTGCCAATACAATTTCCTGTTTACCTTTAATAAAAGTAATAACAGAAATAACGATAACAATAAATGTCGTTAACTTTATTCCTCCACCTGTTGATGCACTTCCTGCACCAATAAACATTAATATTAAAAATAATAAGGCAGTAGGTTCCTTTAAGTTGCTAAGGTCCATTGTCTGGAATCCTGCTGTTCTGGTTGTCACCGCCTGAAAATAGGAAGCCCATAATTTATCCGGTGTGGATAAATGCCCTAATGTATGTGGATTGTGATATTCCAATATATAAATGAATACCATTGCAAGCAAATTAGTTACAATCGTTCCAATAATCATGATTTTAGAGTGAAGGCTTAACTTCCGAAAGCTTTTTTTAGACCAAATGTCAGACATAACTGTAAAGCCGATTCCTCCAAGTATGATAAGACCGGTAATTCCGATATTGACAATTGGATCGCCCACATACCTTATCAAATTATCGGACCACACTGAGAATCCTGCATTATTAAAAGCAGAGATAGAGTGGAAGAAACTATAAAAGATACCACGCCAAAACCCGTATTCAGGGATCCATTTAATCGATAAAAACAGCATGGCAATAAATTCAATCATGAATGAAAAAAGAAAAAGATTTCGAACAAGCTTAATGACACCTCCTAAGGATGTCTGATTTAAGCTTTGTTGAATAAGAATTCGTTCCTTAAGTCCAATTTTTTTTCCTAACATAATAAAAATTAAAAGGGCAAAGGAAACAATGCCTAATCCGCCAATTTGAATCAAGGCGATAATGACAAATTGACCAAACAGGGTAAATTCCTTTGCAGAATTAATGGTAGAAAGACCTGTTACTGTCATTGCCGATGTTGCAGTAAATAAGGCATCAATCCAGCGAACGTAATGAAAGGACGCAATAGGTAATTTCAATAAACAGGTACCGAGCATAATAGCTGTAAAAAACACTAATATAAGCAGCTGAGAAGGGCTAAGATGGATCACTTTGTGCTTTATCTTAGACACCTTCTTCCTCAAATCTATTTATATCCTCGTTCTTCCCAATTACAATTAATATATCACCCTTGAAAATCTTATCTTCTGCCATCGGAGAAACAATGATATCGGTACCTCGTTTGATTGCCACGATATTACACCCATACTTTGCACGAACATCTAGTTCAATTAATGTATGAAGATGGATCTTATCCGTAGCCATAATCTCAACAATTCCGAATTCCTCTGACAACTCGATATAATCTAAAATTTTTTCGGAAACCATGTGATGGGCAATTCGCTTCGCCATATCTCTTTCTGGATTTATGATACGATCCACACCAATCTTTTTTAGTACTTTTTCATGATAGGTATTCTGTGCTTTTGCCCAAACTTCTTTGATTCCCATATCTTTAAGTACTAACGAAGTAAGAATGCTTGCTTCTATGTCATCACCAAAAGAGACAAAGACCAGATCAAAATTACGTATACCTAAATTTTTTAAGGTAATTTCATCCATTGTATTTGCTTGCACTGCAGCAGTTGAATACTGGGCCATCTCGTTTACTTTATCGATATCTTTATCTACCGCTAACACTTCTGTACCTAATTCGTGAAACTCTTTGACAAGACTGCCGCCAAAGCGTCCAAGTCCTAAAACGGCAAATTGCTTTTTCTTCATAAAAAATCCTCTCCTGCAACATAACATGTATTACTTTTCTTTTAAGTTTCCCCAACAGATTATTTATATCATTTGTGGGTATTTGAATATGATATCTACCCTAAAACAATATCATAAATCAATGAAAAGTTGTTGCAGAAAATCAAACTTTTTGATACCATGAATTTAAATTAAATAGGAACGTTTTATTGGAGGAGCCTGTCATATAGGGCTCCTTTTTTGCGTTTTTTAGGGAATTTATTTCCTTTTTAGCGAATGTTTTTATTTAAATATTAGAAAGATAAGTCTAGTGAGAAAAGGGGCTGTGTTATGACTAATGAAGCACTTTATGCCATTATCATCTTTTTCCTAACCTATGGAATCATTATTTCAGAAAAAATTCATCGCACGATTATTGCGATGATTGGTGGAGGACTAATGGTTCTTTTAGGGATAGTGAATCAAGAAACTGCTATCCATCATATTGATTTTAATACAATCGGTCTATTAATTGGTATGATGATTATAGTGTCTATTACCGCGGAAACTGGTGTATTTAAATATGTGGCGATATGGTCTGCAAAAAAGGTAAAAGGGCGACCGCTTTGGATATTAATCGTTCTTTCGATTATTACTGCAGTAGGATCTGCTTTTTTAGATAATGTAACCACGGTTCTGCTGATGGTTCCTATCACATTCAGTATCACAAGACAGCTAGGTATTAATCCTATGCCGTTTCTTATTACGGAAATACTGATGTCCAATATTGGCGGAACCGCTACAATGATTGGGGACCCGCCAAATATCATGATTGGAAGTGCGGTGTCATCCATCACTTTTATGGATTTCATTACAAATTTAGCACCTATTGTTCTTGTGATTATCATTGTTACGATGATAATACTTGCTTTTTTCTATCGAAAAGGATTACGTGTTTCAGATCAGGTCAGGGAGCGAATCATGCATCTTAATGAAAAGGATGAAATTACCGACAAAACATTAATGATAAAATCCTTAACCGTGATGGGATTAACGATCATCGGTTTCTTTGTCCATCAAATCATCGAGGTAGAATCCGCGACTATTGCGTTAATGGGAGCTTTTCTTTTATTGATATTAGTAGGAGAAAGTTATTTGGACAATGCTCTTACAAAAGTAGAATGGACGACTATCTTCTTCTTTGTCGGTCTCTTTGTTCTCGTATCAGGATTAGTAGAAACAGGAGTGATTGCAAAAGTTGCAACTTATGCGATCCATTTAACAGGTGGAAATGAGACATCTACCTCGTTCCTTATCCTCTGGTTAAGTGCCATAGCGTCCGCTTTTGTAGATAATATTCCGTTTGTTGCCACAATGATTCCGCTAATTGAACAGATGGGATCACTTGGAATCCACGATTTAAATCCTTTATGGTGGAGCTTATCCTTGGGAGCATGTTTGGGAGGAAATGGAACATTAATTGGTGCCAGTGCTAACTTGATTGTTGCTGGAATGGCAGGGAAAGAAGGATATAAAATTTCTTTTATCAAATATACGTTAATCGGTCTGCCAATTATGTTTATAAGTGTGGCGATTTCGATGGTATATATTTATATTAGATATCTCTAATAGAATAATGAATTTCTAAAAAAAGCAATGCAATTCGATGCGAATAGCATTGCTTTTAACCTTGGTTTTACCAACTATGCAGCGTTCGTTTCTGTTTCCGTATTTCGTTTAAAAAATAGCTTCATCATGGGAGGAGTTACTATCGTAGTAACAAGAACTACCACTACGATGACCGCGAACATTTCTTGACTAAGCAATTTGGTCTCTAAACCTATTGCAGCAATAATTAAGGCAACTTCACCACGAGAGACCATTGCAGAACCGATTCCCAATGAGCTATTCCAGCCGAATCCGGCCAATTTTGCCCCAATGGCTGCCCCAACTAATTTCGTAAGGATAGCTACAATACTTAGACATACGATAAGCATAATATTTTTCGTAATACCTGAAAATTCGGCTGTAATACCAATAGAAGTGAAAAATATCGGAACAAAAATAGAATAGCTGATGGTTTCTACCTTCTCAAAAATATCATGCTTGAATTTCGTAACACTTATTGCGACACCTGCTATATAAGCGCCAATGATAGCAGCGACTCCCGTATATTCAGCTAAATAAGCATAAATAAAGCAAATAATCAGAGCGGATGATATCACCGTCTCAGAGACCTTTAATGAGGAGAATTTTTGCAAAAACCAAGGAACGAGTTTCCAGCCAACAAGAATTGCTCCTGCAAAGAATAGTACTTTCTTTAGTATTACCGTTGTTAAATGAACATCTCCACCAGAAAAGCTCATTAAGAAGGCCAATGCAAGGACGACCACTATATCATCAATTACAGCTGCACCTAAGATAGTCGTTCCTTCCTGCGTTTTCAATTGGTTCATTTCTTTGAGTGCTTGAACAGAAATACTTACACTTGTTGCGGAAAGTAATAAACCTAGAAATATTGATTCCATCATATTAAGATGTAAAATCATCCCGGCAAAATACCCTAAAACCAATGGAACAATAATCCCTCCAAAACCGACAAAAGTAGACGCTTTGCCTGTACGTTTAAATTCATCGATATCAGTTTCTAATCCAGCTATAAACATTAACAATATAACGCCTATTTGACTGAATTCCGCCAAGATTTCTGTGTCCTTTACTAATCCAAGAACGGACGGGCCAAGCACAATACCGATTAAGAGTTTCCCTAATACAGAAGGCTGTCCTAATCTTACACTTAGGCTACCAGCTATTTTCGAGGCAATTAATATAATGGCTATTTGTAAAATTAACACATCGATTTCCACCTTTCGTTTTATAAGTTTTCTTTGTTTTAATAAAAAAATACAAAAAAAGCCCATCACCAAGGGACATACTAATCCCTAGGTGACAGGCTCCTCCGAGTCATTTCTATTGAATTACTTACACTATAACATATTTAACGAAAAAAGTGGAGATTTTCATAAAATTGACAAATCATGAATTTACTTCTTTTCTTAAAATTTAAATTGCTGAACTAAATTATTTAAATTAGTCGCTTGTTCTTCCAGACGCTTGGTGCTTTTTGCCACTTCCTCCATTGAACTGCTCGATTGCTCAGTCGTAGCGGTAACTTCCTCGACGCCAGCCGCTGTTTCTTCCGACACAGATGCAATGGTATCTATAGCCTCATTGATTTCTTTTGTATTATCCAATACTTGGAACATTGCTGCAGCCATATTTTCAACCTGTTTGCCTGATTCTTTAATGGTATCTTTAAGATCATTAAAGGTTTCGCCGGTAATATTTATTTGTTTTGTGCCATCGTTTACCAATCGATAGCTATCTTCCAATGTGTCTACCACTTGTTTGGATTCATTTTGTATATCTGTCACAATGGTTGTAATATTGGAAATAGATTGAGTAACTTGATCTGCTAATTTTCTTACCTCATCGGCAACGACGGCAAAGCCTTTTCCATGTTCACCTGCACGTGCTGCTTCAATAGCTGCATTTAATGACAACAAATTCGTTTGCTCCGAAATATCTTTAATGACTTTCACTAAATCAGTGATTTGGCCTGTTTTATTATCCAATCCTTTTACCATATCCAATGATTTTTTAATTCTCTCATCTATTACATGCATTTGTTGAACGGATTGCTGCATGTTTTGGCTACCTTCATCGGTTACATTCAACATTTGAGTGGAGCTTTCTTTTACCGTTTCCCCCTGTATTGCTACTTGCATAATGGTTTGTGAAAAATCACTCATTTTTTCTAATAGTGTAGTTGCAGAGTGTGCTTGTTCTTCCGCACCATTAGATAGCTCCTGCATGGTAGTGGCAATTTGGGTTGTTCCGATTCCCACTTCATCTGCATACTGTGTTAATTCTTCACTTTGGCTAGTTACATGATCAGATACTTTCGTAATATCAAGAATCATGTCTCGAAGCTTTTCTTTCATGTAGTTCATAGAGGTTTGTAATTGACCTATTTCATCTTTTCTTTTAGTTTGTGTTACTTCCGCGGTAAGATTTCCGCTGGCCATTTCTCCCATTTGCAAGGTAATCTTTTTAATTGGATCAGCCAAATGCTTCGAAAATAGGAGAGTAATAATAATCCCTACTATTAAGGCAATTGCCAATGTAATGAGCAATACATAGAGAATAGTGTCAGCAGACTTGTAAAAGTCCATTGAATAAGTTCCTGCCGAAATTACCCATCCCCAGTTTGGATCGCTTTCGCTGTAGGTTATTTTTTCTGCCTGATGATTTTTATCATTTGGAAGCTGCCAATCATATGTAACAAATCCTCCGCCGGACTTTGCTTTTTTCACTAAATCTTGAATATAATAGTATCCTTTTTTGTCTTTTAAACTCCAAACATTTTGTCCCTCTATGGAAGGATGTGCAAGCTCATTTCCTTTACTATCTAACACAAAAAAATAGCCGTTTTTTCCAAGGTCCGTTTTGTTAGTAATCGTTCTGGTTCCATCTGTATTTTTAGGACCGATGAGAGCAGTTTTTACTTTTTCCTGTGCTTCTTCTAAAGTTAAATGGCCTTTAACTACCTCATCATTCAACCCATTTATCATTTGAATGGCCATTTTTACTCCGTTTTTTAAATTGGTTTGACCCAAATCATTGAGATGCTGCCTTGCCTGAGTATAGCCGATTAGTCCGATAATTAATGCAGGTATAGCTAGCATGAGCAATGTCGTACAAATAATTTTTGATTTAATAGATTTCATCTTTGTTCCCTTCCCTATAACAGTATAAATATCCTTTATCTAGTTCATTCTACTTTTTATATCGGTATAAAAAAAAAAAATTAAATGTTGCCTGACAAAATTTCGACAAAAAGGACCTATACTAACTACAAGGAACTACAAAAAAACCAATGAAACCATTTGTATAAAAGGGGTTTCATTGGTTTTTTATGTAATCAATCTTTTAGTCATTATGGTGATGATGACAGTGGTGATGATGCATTTTGTTCCAATGCATATCGGGACCGTTTTCTTTTATATCCTGATAATGCTCATTTATTCCTTTAAGCATTTTATCGCCTTTTTCCTTTGGAATTACTCCATATTCTACATACTTCATAATCAGCTGTTTTCGCTTTGTTAGTAAATCCAGATGTATCTTTGTTAACTCTTCTTTTTGTTGTTTGGTTAGTTTTACCACTTGTTTTTGCGATTCCGTATTCGTCATTGGCTCAGCATGAACAGGAAGTGCCACAAGCATTACAAGCAAGGGTAATATCAAGATTGCCTTCATTTTGTTCAACATAGTATTCATCTCCTTTCCGAAAAGATTATTTATATACTCTGCAATTTTTATAAAATAATACATTTTTTGTCATAAGTGATGAGGTGGCTGTATTTTTAATTACCAATAAAAAAAGCAGCAAAGAGGCTGCTTGCTTAATCGCTATCATTTTGATCGATATATTGGTGAATAAGATTAATTATTGTATGAAGTTCCTTTTTCATTACTTTGCATGGATCCTCCTCTAAGGAATCCAATGCGCTTTCCACCAGGTACACACGAGGCTGTTTGGAATGAAGGACTTCCTCCTGAAGAAAATCAAGCAACTCCATCCATTTTATCTGTTGTTTTTCATTTGGACACTCTTTCCTAACAATTCTCTTTAAATTGGTTAAAGCTTGCTCGAGCTTTTTTTGATTTTTCATCCTTTTATTGGTTGGAAACCATTCTTCTATTAAACGCGGATCATGCAATTGTTCACCAGCGGATGAGACCTCCTCCACCACACTGGATATACGATTTATGCAATAGCGTATAATCCGTTGAATAGTCAAACCAGGTTGCTTTTGATGAAAGAATACATGAAATTGATGGTGAAGCATTCCCGTAAAAAGGATTGTGCAATCCAATAAATAGGGTTTTTTATCATCACCATAAATATCGACCATGCGATAAAATGTCCAATTCAATTGATTTAACTGCATTTGTTTTAAGAAATCTTTGAAGTCCATATCATTTGAAAACAAAACTTCCTCAAATAAGGCAAAAAGCTTATTTTGTTTATTCAATTTCATTTGTAGCTCTATTTGTTTAATGAATATCTCCTGATCAGATGGATCTTGCCCAATTAGAAGTTTATTTCGTTCTATCTCCAGAATTTCATGAAGGGAATTGAAAATGGCTATCAGCAATTCTTTTTTGGAAGAAAAATAATTATAAAAAGTTCCTTTTGAAATACCGCTAAAGTCTAAAATGTCTTGAATGGATGTAGCCTGGAATCCTTTTTCCATAAATAATTGATGAGCCATTTTGATTACATGCTGTTTTCGGTCATTCATTTATATCACCTAAAAATAATAATAAACTACCAGTCTAATGCAATACTATCGCAATTTATTTTTTTATACAATACGAGCATTTTTTTGTTGCAAAAAGGGAGCAATCCGTTTAATATAATCTTTGCGTTATAATCAAAGTATAAAAAAATGGACTATTAGTCCAAAGAGAGGGGTAACTAGATGGACGCATCTTTATTAGAAACAAAAAAACCTCCGTATGGGATTATTGTCATCCTGCTAATTGGAGCGTTTATTTCCATATTAAATGAAACGTTATTGAATATTGCCTTACCTTCCATTAAGGATGATTTTCATGTTTCGATGTCAACGGTGCAGTGGCTTGCAACCGGTTATATGCTTGTAAATGGGGTTATGATACCAGCCACAGCATTTCTCATTCAAAGGTATACCGTTCGCCGTTTATTTCTAGTGGCAATGAGTTTGTTCTCTATCGGTACGATTTTAGCAGGGTTTTCTCCAGAATTTTGGGTTTTACTAGCTGGACGAATCGTTCAAGCTTCTGGTTCTGCTATTATGATGCCTCTATTAATGAATGTAATGCTCACTTCCTTTCCTATTGAGAAAAGAGGAGCAGCAATGGGCTTATTCGGATTAGTTATGGTGTTCGCGCCTGCAATTGGACCTACTTTATCCGGTTGGATTGTGGA
>Ga0224736_1105_pt1 | contig 17407 bp, 14 predicted proteins | sample IA12soil_MG_GH6A_FD_161628 | JGI IMG/M metagenome (GOLD analysis project Ga0224736, IMG submission 161628) | Enriched cells from agricultural soil in Iowa, United States - IA12soil_MG_GH6A(-) | ecosystem: Environmental > Terrestrial > Soil > Agricultural land | place: USA: Iowa | collected 2017-05-08
GAAAGAGAAAAAGCAACATAAGATAGAATCGCCATTGTAATATGTATAAACAATAATTCAGAAATTAGCCTTTCACTCATTGTTTCAGTTGGCATTTGAATTGGTGCAAAGGTATGAATGGCCATTATTATAAATCCAATGATGTTGAGAAAAAAAACAGTAAAATCTACTCGTAATAGACGATTAATAACAAGTGACAAGGTTAATAGAACCCATGCATAGAAATAAAGTCCTTCAAATATCGTGAGGACCGGGAAGCGTTTAGTATGAATCATATACAGAAACAAAAAAATTGTTTGAAGTACCCAAACAATTGAAAGTAACCAGAAGGCAAACCGATTTGCCTTCTGATTTTGTTGTAGAAAATCAATAAAGTACAGTAAGATACTTACGGCGTAAAGAATAATCATTCCTTCATGCAATCTGGACATCATTATATCAAACATAGCTTTCACCTTTCTATGGTTGCAAGGAAGGATGATGGTTTACCTTAAAGGATGTCTTCTCAACTAGTAAAGTATTTTCAGTTTCCTCTGCCGTTTCTTGGATATTAAATATTCTTTTGAATAAAGCGAGATGCAACTCGGCATTTGGTTCAGCAGCGATTTCCTTTGCTTGGCTAACCGGATCTTTTAACAGCTGATTAACAATACTTTTCGTATGTTTGCTCAATATTTTTTTCTCACGTTCCGTTAAATTAGGCATTTTTCTTTCAATACTTTTCATCGTTTCTGCTTGTATTGCTAATGCTTTTTCCCTTAAAGCGGTAATGACTGGCACTACCCCAAGCATATTAACCCATTCATTAAAGTGAACGATTGCCTCTTCGATCATCATCATAATCTTATCTGCTGCTTTTTTCCGTTCTGCAAGATTTGCTTCTACGATTCCTTCTAAATCATCAATATCATATAAGAAGATATTTTCCGTTTCAGAAATTTGTGGATCAAGATCGCGGGGCACAGCAATATCCACCATGAATAGCGGTCTGTTTTTGCGCATTTTATTAACAGAATCCATCATTTCTTTTGTAATGACATAGTCTTTTGACCCTGTAGAGCTTATTAAAATATCCGCATCTACTAAAGCACACTGCATTTCTTGCAATGTCTTCGCATTTCCTTGGAATCGATCTGCAAGATTCTTCGCTTTTTCAAACGTTCGATTGATTACCGTTATGTTCGTTGCACCGCTTCCATGGAGATTTTCAATTGCAAGCTCTCCCATTTTACCTGCTCCGATAATAAGTACATGCTTGTCTTTTAAATTCCCAAATATCTTCTTCGCAAGTTCGACTGCCGCATAACTAACAGAAACTGCATTAGATCCAATTTCCGTTTCTGAATGTCCTTTTTTGGCAATGGTAATTGCTTCTTTAAATAAGTGATTAAAAATTGTCCCAGTCGATCCTGCTTGTTGTCCTGTTAAAAAGCTGTTTCTCACTTGTCCAAGGATTTGTGTTTCACCTAATACCATTGAGTTTAAACCGCAAATCACTTTGAATAAATGTTCCACGGCCGCATCCTGTTCATAAATAAATAAATACGGAGAAAACTCATCCTTTTCCATTTGAAACCATTCAGCTAAGAAATCTTTAATATAATAGCGCCCTGTATGAAGCTGGTCGACAACAGCATATACTTCCGTTCGATTACATGTAGAAACAATGACATTCTCTAAAATACTTTTTTTCTCTTTTAAAGCTGTCATTGCTGATTGTAATTCTTCCTCATTAAAGGAAAGTCGTTCGCGAATTTCCACAGGGGCTGTTTTATAATTTAAACCAACCGCTATGATGTACATAATTTGAGACCCCCCGTTACATCCAGCATACAAATTATTTAAAATAAGTAATTCGATTCATATATAAATACCATTACTATTATAACATGTACCAAATTTGTTGCCTTTAAAAAATGTGAAAAGAAAATGAATACTGTGATATGATAAATTTACATTTCAAAATAAGATTCCTTATGTACCGTATCAAAAATAATAATGATAATCAAGCAAAGTGGTTGAAAGTAGGATATATATGAAAAATCAAAAAGTATTTGCTGGAATAATTTTATTAGGTTTTGGTTTCTATTTTTATCTTTCCCAAAATCACCTTGAATTATTTAAAGAATATATTACATGGCCCTCTCTTTTCATAATCGTTGGAATTGCATTTTTAGTTCAAGGCTACAGTGGGAAAAATTATGAGGCTATCTTGCCTGGTGTGATTTTCACTGGTTTTGGTTTACATTTTCATGTTGTGCATAAACTTTCTATTTGGCCAAATAATATGGGAATATTTCTCTTAATTATTTCACTTGGTTTTTTATTACAGTACCAAAAAACGCGAAATGGTCTTTTTCAAGGCATGCTCTTTCTTATTATCTCTATCATTCTTCTTTTCTATGATAAAGTAATCGGGACGCTTGGACTATTGCAAAACCGCGTTAATACCATCTGGAAGTATAGCCCTGTTGCCTTAATTGTAATAGGGGTAATCTTACTGTTTAAGAAAAAGTAAAACCCAGCGTTTGCTGGGTTTTTTACATTTTTCTGCTAATGGCCTGCCATGCGGCATCTTTTCCTTCACCCGTTTCAGATGAAAAAATGATGATTTCATCATGTGGATCAAATTCAAGGGTTTCCTTCGTTATTTTCAAATGTTTTTGCCATTTTCCTTTTGGAATTTTATCTGCTTTCGTGGCGATAACAATACAAGGAATTTGATAATGCTTTAAAAAGTCATACATCATTCTATCATCAGCAGATGGAGGATGTCGCAAGTCTACGATTAGAATAACGGCTTTTAATTGCTTCCTTGTTGTAATATATGTTTCAATCATTTTCCCCCACGCAGCACGTTCCGTCTTCGATACTTTAGCATATCCATAGCCGGGAACATCAACAAAATAAAGAGAATCCTCAATGATATAAAAATTTAAAGTTTGCGTTTTACCTGGCTTTGACGATATCCTTGCCAATGCTTTTCTGTTCAGCATTTTATTGATAAAAGATGATTTTCCGACATTTGATCTTCCTGCAAGGGCAAACTCAGGTAACGAACTATCTGGATATTGTTCCGGTTTTACAGCGCTAATTACAATTTCGGCATTATTTACTTTCATTTACCATCACCTGCTAATGCGATATTAAGTACTTCGTCTGCATGAATAACAGGGAAGAATTCCAAATCATTGCGCACACTTTCCGGAATATCATCTAGATCTTTCTCGTTGTCCTTTGGAATAATAATTTTGGTCAATCCTGCCCGATGTGCACCTAATGATTTTTCTTTAAGACCACCGATTGGCAGAACACGTCCACGTAATGTTATTTCTCCAGTCATTCCAACTTCCTTTCGTACAGCTTTCCCAGTTAAGGCGGAGACTAACGCAGTGGCTATTGTAATCCCTGCAGAAGGCCCATCCTTTGGTACTGCTCCCTCTGGAACATGGATATGAATATCATAATGTTCATGAAAATCCTCCTCGAGCTCCAAATCCTTCGCCTTGGACCTTACAAAGCTAAAAGCTGTTTGGGCGGATTCTTTCATGACATCCCCTAATTTTCCTGTTAAGACAAGTTTGCCTTTGCCAGGGGATAGGGAGACTTCGATTTGCAACGTATCTCCTCCGACAGTTGTATATGCCAGACCAGTAGCAACCCCGACTTGATCTTCAAGCTCTGCTTGCCCATACCGGAACCTTTTCTTTCCTAAAAATTCTTCTAAATTTTTATCTGTAACAATGACTCGTTTTCGATCGGAAGAGACAATAATTTTTGCCGTTTTTCTGCAAATAGTTGCTAGTTCTCTTTCAAGGCTGCGAACCCCTGCTTCCCTAGTATAATAACGAACAATTGTCTGGATACTCTCATCACGAATTTGTAATTGCCCCTTCGTTAGACCATGTTCCTTCATCTGTTTCGGAAGCAGATGGTCCTTGGCAATATGGATTTTTTCTAATTCTGTGTAACCAGCAATTGAAATAATCTCCATACGATCTCGTAATGGGCCAGGGATGGAACCTAGATCATTCGCTGTCGTAATAAACATAACCTTCGATAAGTCATAAGTTTCTTCAATATAGTGATCGCTAAAGCTATGATTTTGCTCAGGATCCAATACTTCGAGCATTGCTGCAGATGGATCACCACGGAAGTCATTAGACATTTTATCAATTTCATCCAATAAAAAGACCGGATTAATCGTACCTGCTTTTTTCATTCCTTGAATAATTCTTCCAGGCATAGCTCCTACATAAGTTCTTCTATGACCCCTGATTTCCGATTCATCTCTTACACCGCCAAGTGAAACACGTACAAAATTTCTTCCTAGAGATTCCGCTATAGATCTTGCCAAACTTGTCTTTCCTACTCCAGGAGGACCTGCTAAACAAAGGATAGGACCACGTAATGACTCTGTAAGTTTCTGAACAGCGAGATATTCTAATACTCTTTCCTTTACTTTCTCTAATCCATAATGCTCACGGTCTAAAATTTGTTCTGCTTTTGTAATATTAAGATCATCTTCTGTTGCGTTTGTCCATGGCAATGCGATTAGCCATTCAACATAATTTCGAATGACAGAGCTTTCTGCGGAACTGGATGGCACCTTTTCATACCTATCCAATTCTTTTAATGCCGTTTTTTTGACATGTTCAGGCATTCCCGCTTCTTCTATTCTTTCCGTTAAATCGGCAATCTCACCAGTTTTACCTTCTTTATCTCCAAGTTCCTTTTGGATTGCCTTCATTTGTTCCCTCAAATAATATTCTTTTTGTGTACGTTCCATGGACTTTTTAACTCTTTGTCCAATTCGTTTTTCAAGGTTAAGGACTTCCTTCTCATTATTAATAATTTGGATGACGATATTTAATCTTTCCTTAATATCGATTGTTTCCAAAATGGATTGTTTCTGCGAAAGCTTTAATGGCAAATGAGAAGCAATTATGTCAGCCATTCTTCCGGGTTCCTCAATATCCGACACAGTCGCAAATGTTTCAGCAGATATTTTTTTCGATAATTTTATGTATTGTTCGAAATAATCTAGGAGAGTTCTTGTTAAGGCTTCTGTTTCAGCATCTTTTTCTTCAGACTGCTGTAAGATTTGCAATGCTACTGCATAGTAACGGTCCATATCATAAAATTTGTCTATTTTGGCACGATCAAGACCCTCGACTAAAACACGAATCGTCCCATTAGGTAACTTCAACATTTGTTTCACTTTCGTTAAAGTCCCTACTTGGAAAAGATCGTCTTCAACCGGTTCATCTATCGTTTCATCTTTTTGAGTAGTCAAGAAAATTAAATGGTCATTCATCATGGCTTCTTCTAATGCCTGAACCGAATGATCACGTCCGACATCCAAATGAAGAACCATCGTTGGGTACACTAGCAATCCTCTTAATGGAAGCAGAGGAACCGTGTGTTCTTTTTTCTTTGTCAAATTGTGCACCTCCAAAAAAGTAACTATTATCAGGAGTATTAGTGTCATTTCCTGATGAATCTTTTAACAATTCTATCGTATTTGCCTGAAAGTGTCCATTTACGAGAATACTTAAAAACGAACATTTTTTCATTTTTCATTTGATCCAGATTCCAATAATGTGTTTCCCTTTACTAGTATTAAATATATTACGGAATTTATGAAAAAAATCGGCATCTAAGGCCGATTTTCCTTAACATTTCATTATATGAATCACAATGCTCTACAGTCACGTTCATTTAAAAATTATACGCTTTTTTTACCCATTTGTTCCAAAGAGGGTGGGAACTGTGCTTCTTTTTCGAATCGGTCTATTAATGCCAAGTTTAAAACTTCCTCTAACTTTGTAACCGGAATAACCGTTATCCCTTCCATATCATGAAATATCGATTGCATGTTTTCCGCAGGAATAATGACGGTACTGGCACCTGACTGTCTTGCTGCCTTAACCTTTGCCACTACCCCACCAATTGGCTTTACATTCCCATGAATGGAGATTTCACCAGTCATAGCGATGGAGTTATTGACGGGAATTTTATAGATGGCAGAGTATATGCCAGTTGCCATAGCAATTCCCGCAGACGGCCCATCAATGGGAATCCCTCCAGGAAAATTAACATGAATATCATATTGATCCGCAGGAACTCCCATTGTTTTCAAAACCGTAATAACATTTTCAATGGAACCTCTTGCCATACTTTTTCTTCTTACTTGTTTTCCTTGTCCGCCAATACTTTCTTCTTCCACTATCCCAGTTATATTAGTCCTACCTTTATCTTTTGCTGGGATTACCGTAACTTCTATTTCAAGAAGAATACCGCTATTTGGCCCGGTTACGGCTAAACCATTAACTAAACCAACTTTTGATAGATCGCTGATTCTTTTTTCTAATCTCGGTGTAAGTTGACTAGACTGAATTACCCATTCAATATCCTCATCTAAAATATGCAATCTATCTTCTTGAATTGCGATTCCAGCTGCAATTTGTACCATATTTACAGCTTCCCGGCCATTTCTTGCATAAGATGATAATATTCCAAGACCATTTTCTGAAATAGAAATATTCACCTTTTTTGCAGCTTTATTGGCTACCGTAATGATTTCATCCTGATCCAGTTCCCTAAAAAAAACCTCCATACATCGTGATCGGATTGCTGGTGGTATTTCATTAGGAGTCCTGGTAGTTGCTCCAATTAAACGAAAATCGGCAGGTAATCCATTTTGGAAAATATCATGAATATGGGAAGGAATTTGTGTATTTTCTGCACTATAATAGGCGCTGTCAAGAAATACTTTTCTATCCTCTAATACCTTTAGTAATTTATTCATTTGTATGGGATGTAATTCGCCAATTTCATCAATAAATAAAACGCCGCCATGGGCATTTGTTACTGCCCCTTGTTTTGGCTGTGGAATACCTGCTTGCCCCATTGCACCCGCCCCCTGATAAATTGGGTCATGGACAGATCCAATTAACGGATCGGCAATTCCGCGTTCATCAAATCGTGCAGTAGTTGCATCTAATTCAACAAAGACTGCGCTTTGCTTAAAAGGTGATTTTTCATTTTTCTTTGCCTCTTGTAAAACGAGACGAGCTGCAGCAGTTTTGCCAACTCCAGGCGGACCGTAAATAATAACATGTTGGGGATTTGGACCGCATAATGCTGCTTTAAGTGCTTTAATGCCATCCTCTTGTCCCACAATATCATCAAAGGTTGATGGCCGTACCCGTTCTGCCAGCGGTTCTGTTAAAGAAACAGCCCGCATTTTACGAAGCTGGTCCATTTCTTTTCTAGATTCTCTATCAATGGATATCTTTTGGGTCTTTTGACTTTTCAATAGGTTCCAGAAATAAAGTCCTATAATAATCCCAAAAAATAATTGAATTAATAATGCTATCCCAGTCCAGCTCATTGTATTCCCTCCAAGACACAAATTTCTATAAATTGCTTAAAGAAATATTATATATGCTAGTATCTCCGTGACTTTATGGGAATAAACCATTTTTTGTTCGCTAAATTTTGTCATAAGAATAAAAAAAACTAGTCAAGATATGTATCTCGACTAGTTTTTCTGTCTAGTTCCAGCGCCTATCGGCCAGCGATGGGCAAGGCGCTTCCACTTATTTATGCAGATTTTTCATTTCCTAACATAACAGTACCATCTTCTAAGACAACCTTTGGAGGTTCATTGTTAAGAACTGCTTCCTTTGTAATTATACATTTTTTAATGTCTTCTCTTGATGGTAGATCAAACATGACATCAAGCATGATTGTTTCAATAATGGAACGAAGTCCACGTGCACCGGTCTTTCTCTCAATTGCTTTTTTGGCAATCTCAACTAATGCTTCTTCATCGAATTCAAGCTCAACATTGTCAAGTTCAAGCATTTTTTTGTATTGCTTGACTAATGCATTTTTTGGTTTTGTTAAAATATCAATTAATGCTTCTTCATCTAACGGCTCCAAGCTTGCAATAATTGGCAAACGGCCGATAAATTCAGGAATTAAGCCAAAGCGAAGTAAATCTTCTGGTAAAACCTTTGATAATAATGCTTTTTCTTCAATATCCTGCTGTTTTGTTTCACCGCCAAAACCAATAACCTTTTGCCCAAGACGTCGCTTAATAATTTGTTCAATGCCATCAAAAGCACCACCACAAATAAATAAGATATTTGTCGTATCAATTTGAATAAACTCTTGATGAGGATGCTTTCTTCCACCTTGAGGCGGCACACTTGCAACAGTTCCTTCCAAAATTTTCAACAATGCCTGTTGAACACCCTCACCTGAAACATCTCTAGTAATAGACGGGTTTTCAGATTTACGAGCAATTTTATCAATTTCATCAATATAAATAATGCCTTTTTCCGCCTTTTCAACATCATAGTCTGCAGCTTGAATTAATTTTAAAAGAATGTTTTCTACATCTTCTCCAACATATCCAGCCTCAGTAAGAGATGTCGCATCTGCGATGGCAAATGGCACATTAAGAATTCTAGCCAACGTTTGTGCGAGCAATGTTTTTCCGCTTCCGGTAGGCCCAATTAAACAAATATTACTTTTGGCAATTTCAACATCATCAATTTTACTATTAGAATTAATGCGTTTGTAATGATTATAAACAGCTACTGCAAGAGATTTTTTTGCTTTATCCTGTCCTATAACATATTCCTTCAATATTTCTCTTATTTCCATTGGTTTCGGAATATCTTTGTATTCTACTTCTTCTTCTGTACCAAGCTCTTCTTCCACGATTTCTGTACATAGCTCAATACATTCGTCACAAATATATACTCCTGGTCCAGCAACTAATTTACGGACCTGATCTTGTGTTTTACCACAGAAAGAACATTTTAATTGTTGCTTTTCATCGTTGAATTTGAACAATGATTTTCACCCCTTAATTTATCGCAGTAAGTTATAATATGCGTATTGCTTAGTATTTCCTTGCAATGAGAAAATGATTGGACTACACATATTTCCTATTTCTTAAAATCTTAGCAAACAGCTTAACCAATATTCACGCTCAAATATGTAACGTTTTTGTTTTGCGCTTCACTTGAAGGCAAAATAGTTATGTATTGTATTGTATTGTATCATATTTTTATGTAAGACAGGAAATGATAAATCTTATTTAATTATTATTCGCCACCAAGAAGCAAAAATCCTACTTACTCCAGATTTTCCTGAAATAATACTTTATATTCGGTTATGTAAATATTTTTATCTGTATTTCTTATGTTATATACTATATTGGTTTGTATAAAACAAGGCACGAGTGATTTCGCGCCTTGTTTTTTATATTACCTATGGTACTTTATTTTTATTTTTTATGGACCAATTTTATGCAGCAGTTTTTGCATTTTCGACAAGAAACTCAACAGCTTTACGAATTCTTACATCGTTTTTCACTGTATCTAACCCGCCAATTGCATTTTTAATAGCTTCTGCAGACATATTATACATTTCTGTCATTTTGTTAATTTCTTCTTCTGCTTCTTCATCAGAAACTTCGATATTCTCTGCATCAGCGATTGCTTCAAGGGTTAAATTAATTCTAACACGTTTTTCTGCATCTTCTTTCATTTGAGCACGGAGTTGATCTTCATCTTGTCCAGAGAATTGGAAGTATAATTCAAGATTCATTCCTTGCATTTGTAGACGTTGTCCAAACTCTTGAACCATGCGATCTACTTCCGTGTTAATCATTGCTTCAGGTATATCGATTTCTGCGTTGGCAGCAGCTTTTTCAACGACAGCATCTTCTAAAGCATGTTTTGCTTGATGCTCTTTAGATTCAACTAATCTTTTCTTTGTTTTTTCTTTAAGATCAGCTAATGTTTCTACTTCATCGTCTACATCTTTTGCAAATTCATCATCTAAAGCAGGAAGTTCTTTCCCTTTAATTTCATGAACAGTCACTTTAAATGTAGCAGGCTTTCCAGCCAATTCTGCTGCATGATATTCTTCAGGGAACGTTACTTCTACGTCTTTTTCTTCTCCAGCTTTTGTACCTACTAATTGTTCTTCAAATCCTGGAATGAAGCTTCCTGAACCAAGTTCTAATGAGTAATTTTCAGCTTTTCCGCCTTCAAATGCTTCACCGTCTACGAAACCTTCGAAATCGATAACAACTGTATCACCGTTTTCTGCAGTTCCATCTTCTTTAATAACTAATTCAGCTTGACGTTCTTGAAGAGTTTTTAATTCATTTTCAACATCTTCATCTGTTACTTCTGTATCTTGTTTTTCAACTTCTAAGCCTTTGTATTCGCCAAGCTTAACTTCTGGTTTTACAGTAACAGTAGCCTTAATAATTAATTCTTTTCCTTTTTCCATTTGCTCAATATCAATCTCTGGGCGATCAACAGGGAAAATTCCTGTTTCTTCAATTGCATTCGCATATGCATCTGGAAGAATAATATCAAGAGCATCTTGGTATAGTGATTCTACACCGAAACGTTTTTCAAATAAACTGCGTGGCATTTTTCCTTTACGGAATCCTGGAATATTCACTTGTTTTACTACTTTTTTGAATGCAGCATCTAATCCTTTATTTACTGTTTCTACATCAACTTCAATAGTAAGAATTCCTTGATTCCCTTCTTGCTTTTCCCATTTTGCTGACATACCTTTCCCTCCAACAATCTATATTTGATAAAATAATTGGTTTCAATAGATAAGCTACTTTCGCAGGTTAACCCTATCCATTTTTTTAAAATAGAAAAAAGAAAGATGTTGAATAATATACAATACAACCATTACATTATAACATAGGTTTCAGTTGTTTCAATATAGACCTATAGAATAGGTAAAGAAATTTCTTCAAGTTGATGAAGAAATTCCAGACAGTTATTTAAATCTGCCTTGTTAATTTGATAATACTCACATATCTTATCAATTTTGATCGATTCTCCATATAGCTCCTGCCCTAATAAGTGATACCCAGCCATCCACAATTTGACATAAGGGGGTTCTAGTTCAAAAGGATATAACAAAAAAAAGTGCTTATCCAATATTGACTTGATTTGTTCATAGAGTGATGGATTTTTCTGTGCCATATTTTTTTGCAACTCGTCTATTATTTCCATATAAAATGGCGTTTCAAACAGTGGATCTAGCTGAGTAGGTATTACCGTTTCTTTATAATGAAACTTTTCAATCGTTACTTTTTTCTCTATTCCATGTTCTTTGAAGAGATTAAGAATCATGGTTTGAACAAATGGATGCTGCTTAGAATCATTAAGATACCTTGTTAATTCATTCCTATATGGTTGAATGTTCACATTCATTAACGCTGCAATTTCCATTATTTGTTCTTGTATATCATTTGAAGTAAGAATAGCTTTGTTTTCATTTTTGGTTACAAAATCCTCTATTTCGATTCCAGACCTTTTTTCACTAAATTGAAGAAGTTTTTCATAGTGCTCCTGTTTATCAAGCGGAACTTCCTTTTCTTCAATTAGAACATTTATCGTTTCTGCCGCTTTTTTATATTCTTTAAGTTGGATTAATACCATGAGGTAGATATCAATTATTTCAAAATAATCGCCAATTCCTCTTTTTAACATATTTTCACATAAGCTTCTTGCATCCGAATAGTTTCCCATTTCAAAGAAAGCAACGAGCAAGGCAGTTTCTATTTCAGCACTATCAGGCTCAAGCTCTTTGGCTTGGGAGAGAAAATCGGCAGCCTTCTCAAATTGTTTCGATTCCAATTGCTCTATTCCCATAGCAAGTAAACGTTGGGGTAACCCTGGAAAATATATGACATTTTCTTTCTTTTTAATGTTTTTATCTTTTTTCATATATGTTACCGCCTTTACCATAATCGGGAATAGTGTAGCATGATAAAACAAAATTTACAAAACAATCGTGGTGATTCCACGTAGCATCGATTACGTTTTAATTATTATATAAAACCTATAACCTTAAATTAGAATGGCCTTTTTTGATAAAAATAGTTTGGTTTTTCCGTTACGTTATTATAGGGTTTATGAAAGATATGTGTTGTTGCAGGTGAAACAGGAGGAATAAGCCAAGTCCAATTACCTGTTACCTTTCTTCCTATTTTCATTTCTTTTTCTTCAAATTTTTTAAATTGATTGGCAGCAGTATGATGATCAACAATTGTCACACCACTGCTCTTATAAGAGCTTAAAACAGCAATATTTAATTCAACTAACGCCTTATCTTTCCAAAGTGATTGATTAGAATTAGTATCTAATCCCATTAACGATCCAATTTGAGGAAGCATATTATAACGTTTTTCATCTGCAAAATTACGAGCACCTATTTCTGTCCCCATATACCACCCATTAAAAGGGGCAGCAGTATAAGAAATCCCGCCAATTTCCAGCGTCATATTCGAAATTATTGGAACCGCATACCATTTAAGTTGCAAGTCAGCGAACCAACTATAATCAGGATGATAAATAGGCACTTCATATATAAGTTCTTTAGGGATATCAAAAAGCTTTGGTTTATTATTATTAATCTGGATAACTAAAGGTAATAAATCAAATCTACCGTATTTTGGCAGCCAGCCTTGATTAATACAATAATTAGTAAGCTCTGTAGAATCAGGATCTCCTATAATCCCTTCTGTAGTTTCGTACCCTGCATAGCGAAATAATTGATGGTTCCATATTCGAATAGATTTATTCAAATGCTTTTGTAAGAAAACCGTAATTAAAGGTTTAATTCGACCATTATTTGTAGCATTTTTTATATGATCGCATAATGCTTCAAATACCTCCTCTTCGGTTTCTACATGTCTTTTATCTATTACCTCTAATTGATTCCAAAATAGTCTACCGATACAACGATTACTATTTCGCCATGCCAACTTCGCTCCATATTCCAATTCTAATTTTGTGTGTTCATAATAACCGAATTCGGTAATTTGTTGCTGTATTTGATGTAGTCTCTCTTCTATTTCTTTTTCAGTCTTGTTTAATTCCTTATAACAAGAACGGATAAATTTTTCCGCTTCTATCAAAACATTTTCAGACAAATAAAACCCTCCTGATTTATACTGAAACATAAAAACATAATAACCTTCACATAATACTTACTTTATAAAATAATCAAAAGCATTACCAATTAAAATGATACATAAATCAAAACCACCAGTGTGAACTGGTGGTTTGCTCTGCGGCTGAAAGCCTCTCTTACCGGCCTCGGCCTAAAAGGCCCACTGAAAGGGTTTCCCTTCTGCACCACATTCACACACCAATTCTAAAGAATTTCTTTATTTCTTCCGATTTTTCTCCCCCGTAAATGGGTCAAATTCTTCGAACAACGTTAACTGATCTGCCATATAATCTTCTTTTAGCTGATTTCTAATATATTCTTGTATTTGTTTCTTATTTCTGCCCACTGTATCGACGTAGAAACCTCGACACCAGAATTTCCGATTTCCATATCGATATTTCAAATTTGCATGTCGATCAAATATCATCAGGCTGCTTTTCCCTTTTAGGTAACCCATGAATTGAGATACACTTAATTTTGGTGGGATACTAACTAACATGTGAATATGATCCGGACAGGCATTTGCTTCATGAATGATTACACCTTTCCTTTCACATAAATCTCTTATTATTTGTCCAATACTCTTTTTGTATTTTCCATAAATAATCTGCCTTCTGTATTTTGGGGCAAAGACTATGTGATACTTACAATTCCATGTTGTATGTGCTAAACTGTTCATGTCCTTCATAAGGGCATACCTCCTTCTTGGCGAGATGAAGTGGTCGGGAAACCAACTTTATCCTACCATGAAGTGAGGTTTTTTTGTTACCACGCTATAAGCTCTCTGGAACCCCCGGCATAGCCAGGGGTTTTCTAAACCATCAATCGAGTAGGAGGAGGTGACTAACCCCCGACCTCTCACACCACCGTACGTACGGTTCCGTATACGGCGGTTCCATTTATGTCTGACGTAGTTGAGAATATCTCACATAAAGACTCTTTAGCCCTCGCATCTCCCAATAGGAGTTTGTGAGGGTTTTCTGTAGGATTGGGCTTCTAGCTATTCTCCAATATTTCTTTCTAGAGTTTCCCCATTCGTATGCCTTCTCTTTTGGAATCCCTAATCCAATGAGTTTTCTTACTTTGGTTTTTGGTTTCTTCCATTCTTTCCATTGGCACATTCTGAGACGCCTTCTAATCCATTCGTCTAATTCTTTGAAAATAGTGGGTGTATCTGCTAATGCATAATATCCGCACCAGCCAATCAAATATTGATTCAGCTTCTCTATTCTATAATCCATTGGAATTGGTTTTGACCTTGAAGTTAATTCTCGTATCCGTTTCTTGACACGTTGAATACTTTGGTTTGACATCCGCACCTTCGGTTTCTTATGAAATGTGAAGCTAAAACCTAAAAACTTTCTTTTCCAAGGTCTGTCTACAGCTGACTTTTCTCGATTCACCTTTAGTTTTAGAGTAAATTCAATGAAAGTAGTAATCGAGTCCATTACTCGCTCTCCGGCTCTTCTCGATTTTACGTAGATATTACAATCATCTGCGTATCGGACAAACTTGTGCCCTCTCTTTTCTAACTCTTTGTCTAGTTCATCTAGAACGATATTGGAGAGTAAAGGACTTAATGGTCCACCTTGGGGCGTACCCTCCTCGGATTTCGTTATGACTCCATTAATCATAATGCCAGACTGTAGATACTTCCGAATTAGTGATAGGAGCGTTCTGTCTTGAATCCTTTTGGATAGAGTCCGCATTAATCTATCATGATTGACTTTATCAAAGAATTTCTCCAAGTCCATGTCGACTACCCATCGGTATCCTTCTTCGATATATTTCTTCGCTTGTCTAACACCGTCATGACCTCGTTTGTTTGGTCGAAAACCATAGCTCTGTGTTGAAAAAGTCGGGTCGAAGATAGGGGTTAAAATCTGGGTAATCGCCTGTTGGATGAAACGGTCTGTCACGGTTGGGATACCTAATAACCTTACTCCACCGTTCGGTTTTGGGATTTCAACCCGACGGACAGGAGAAGGTTGATAAGTACCCTCCATTAAGGATGTTTTAAGTGTATCCCACGTTTCGAGAATATGTCTTCGTAGGTCTTTTACGGACATATTGTCTACTCCATGACTTCCTTTGTTCTTTTCTACTCGCTTTAATGCCAATAAAAGATTTTCCCGTGACAACATTCGTTCCATTAACATTGAGATTTATCCTTTCTACGTGAACAATACATTCTCATTAAGTGGGTTCTTTACTAAGCCCTCCCGAAGTCCCCCATGGAATTCACCATTTCTTCCTTTCAGGTAGGTTCCGTAAGAATTTTTCTGCTTTCATACATAAAGAACCGTTTGCCGAGTGTTTGTTCTCCTAAAATGGTTCAGTCCTTCCTTGATTCTCTCGAGCAAACCAAGTACTACGACTTCGGCTGACTTCTGATTGTTCAGCTATCCATTACTAGATAGGTTACCAAGTGTACTTGGCGTATCAACCAGACCTCCCCGGGTAAGAGTGCAATCTTTCCTTCCATCTATCTGCTTCATTTACTTTGTATCACCTTCGGCAGAAAGGACTTTGTTTTGTACTGCAAACTCATCCAATGATACCTAGCCTTGTATGAAGTTCGTGTTCCTCAGACCGGAAGTTTGCCGCTCGCTTCCTTCAGATTCCGCGTCACCACGGACACCCTTGCGTTAAGCTAACTGCTACTTCTGCCTTCACAGTTCGGGACTTTCACCCTAGAGATTATACCCATGCCGGGCGCACAATAAAAAAGAAAAACCTAACTTTGTCAGGTTTTTCTTTTAATTAGCGTCCCAGGAGGGATTCGAACCCCCGACCCACAGCTTAGAAGGCTGTTGCTCTATCCAGCTGAGCTACTGGGACATTATAAATATTAATTAATCAAGTTTGAAGTGAAATCAAAGTAATTGTCGTCCCGATTTCAGAAAGCCTATTCAAGATGCAGCTCAATCGGTACGCTGATGAAACGCTTCGAAGCGTATTCGGTCGTGCTCTATCCAGCTGAGCTACTGGGACATATTTTTAATCATTTCATCATTAAGACATTATTAATTATATTTGTATATCATTCTAATGTCAATAACTTTCAAGTGAAATATAATTAAAAATTCCCTATTGCAGTAAATATTTACTGCAATAGGATTATATTATAATACAAATTGATGTCTTAATGGAAGTAGTTCTTGATGATTGCTTGTGAAAAATTTAGTGGTTATTTGATTTTGGTCTTTTTCAATAATGGCATAAGTTTTTTCTAGACGTCCCCGCGGCATAAAGATACTGCCTGGGTTTAAAAATAATGTTCCATCTATTATTTCTGCGCCTAATGCATGGGAATGACCGAAAAAAACAAAATCAGCACCTACTTCCTTCGCTTTATAAGAAAGATTCATTAATGTCATTTTAACATTATAATGGTGTCCATGTGTAACAAAAATAGTATTCCCTTTAATCATTTCTGTCATATCCAACGGATACGAACGATCGTAATCACAATTTCCTCTTACACCTATAAATCCCTGCATTTCTTCACTGTCGGCGGGTAATTCAGAATCCCCGCAGTGGATCATAGCGTCAACTTTATGTTGATATTCCTTCTTTATATCGACTAATTCACTTGTTAATCCATGACTGTCGCTCACCACTAGCAACTTCATTCCCCATCATCCTAATCAAATTATTATATCTTCAAGCAAAGAAATAAGCTTTTGAATTGCCTTGGCACGGTGACTAATTAGATTTTTTTCTTCGGAGGATATCTCGGCCATCGACTTGCCTTTATCCTTTATAAAAAAATATGGGGTCATACCCAAAACCATGTGTCCCACGTTTTTCTTTTAAAATTTCCCCTTCACAAGTACCAGAAACGGTTCGCGTTTCTTCATCCGGAATCGCTAAAGCAATAGCACAATAAAATCTTGCTGTCCTATCTTCCTGCGGTACGTTTTCCAATTCAGCAAGTACCTTTCTAATGTTTGCCTCATCATTCTTTTCTTCACCTGCAAACCTTGCAGAATATACACCCGGTCTGCCATTCAGCGCATCGACAATTAAGCCGCTATCATCTGAAATAACCATCCTGTTAAACCGCTTTGATATCGTTTCTGCTTTTAATATAGCATTTTCTTCAAAGGTACTTCCTGTCTCTTCAATATCGGAAACATCAGGAAAGTCAAGTAAGGTTTGAACTTTAATATCATATGGGGAAAACAGCTTTTCAAATTCTTTCGCTTTTCCTTTATTTTTCGTTGCGATAATGACCTGTTTATTCTCCCTTTTACTTATTTTCATTTACATTTCCCTCTATTTTTAAAGAAATATCACCGAGCGCTTGTTTTTGAATGTCGAATAGTTCCTTTATCCTTTTATGAGAGGCAGCGGAAAAGGTTGGATTACTGCAGAATATTCC
>Ga0224736_1106_pt1 | contig 16942 bp, 13 predicted proteins | sample IA12soil_MG_GH6A_FD_161628 | JGI IMG/M metagenome (GOLD analysis project Ga0224736, IMG submission 161628) | Enriched cells from agricultural soil in Iowa, United States - IA12soil_MG_GH6A(-) | ecosystem: Environmental > Terrestrial > Soil > Agricultural land | place: USA: Iowa | collected 2017-05-08
TAAAGCTGGCGAAGGCAAGGAGGGTTACAATAGTTGAAGGACAACGAATTCACACACAAACCGCTGCTTACAAAAAGAGAAAGAGAAGTATTCGAACTGCTAGTCCAAGACAAAACAACGAAAGAAATTGCAAGCGAATTGTTTATCAGTGAAAAAACAGTTCGAAATCATATTTCCAATGCCATGCAAAAGCTTGGAGTCAAGGGGCGTTCTCAAGCTGTGGTAGAACTACTTCGCATGGGAGAGCTTAAGCTTTAAACAAAGCCGACTGCTAATGGCAGTCGGTTTTGTTTATGGGTTATCTCTATTCGAAAAAAATAATATGCTCCCCAAAAAGTAATACATAAATCTTTCTTGAAATTTGAATTAAAAAAGGTGACAATATTTTTAGGAAGTTTATTTGTTGATTGGAGGTTTGCTGAAGAAATGATTAATGAGAGTGATATAATAAAACATGATATAGACATTGTTGCGAGAATAGAGAAAGATCTTCGATATATTGCTGCCATTATTAAACAAAAGGGGCGGGAACTTCTTAGTAATTATACTATTACGCCACCTCAATTTGTTGCTTTGCAATGGTTATTTGAAGAAGGGGATATGACAATAGGGGAATTGTCTAATAAAATGTATTTAGCTTTTAGTACAACTACAGATTTAATTGATCGAATGGAAAAAAGTGAACTTGTTGTAAGAGTGAAAGACGCACATGATCGACGTGTCGTAAGAATTCACTTGCTTGACAAGGGAAAAAATATGATAGATGAAGTGATTAAAAAAAGACAGTTCTATTTGCAGGATGTATTGAAAAACTTCTCGTCTGATGAAGTGTTATTACTAAAAGAAAATCTTATTAAATTACATCATGAAATGAAGACAGAATGAGGCGAGATGCTTGAAACAACCAATTGGTATTATTGATTCGGGGGTTGGGGGCCTTACTGTAGTTAAAGAGGTTATGCGGCAGTTGCCAAATGAAACTATTTATTATGTTGGTGATACTGCACGTTGTCCATATGGTCCCCGTCCCGCAGAAGAAGTAAAAGCTTTTACTTGGGAAATGACAAATTTCCTGTTAAAACACAATATAAAAATGCTTGTTATTGCTTGCAATACTGCAACTGCAGTAGTTTTAGATGAAATAAGATCCATTGTAAAAATACCAGTGCTTGGTGTTATCTATCCAGGTGCCAGAGCAGCTTTGAAAGTGACGAAGGACTTTAAAGTAGGTGTTCTCGGAACAATTGGGACCATCAAAAGTGAAGCCTATGTGAAAGCATTAAGGTCCATTAATAGGCGTGTTGAAGTTACTTCATTGGCATGTCCAAAATTTGTTCCTTTAGTGGAGAGTGGAGAATATCATGGACCTATAGCGGAAAGAATTGTTTCAGAATCACTTGAACCTATTAAAAATGCTGACATGGATGTCCTTATATTAGGCTGTACCCATTATCCGCTATTGCAGAAGCTAATCAAAAAAGCAATAGGGGAACATATACAAATTATCAGCTCAGGTGAAGAGACAGCTAGAGAGGTCAGTACAATTCTTTATTTCCATGATATTTTTACGGATGCATGTATACCTCCAAAACATAAATTTTTTACAACTGGTTCGGATAAAATGTTTTCTGCAATTGCTTCAGACTGGTTGGAGCAGCAGATTGACCATGTGGAAACCATTTATTTAGGAGAAACCATTTATTAATAGATGGTTTCTTTTTTATGGTTTCTTTTTTATTTTTATCCGGTCTAATTTATTCGGATAGCTCGTATAGATAATAGTACAAACTGTCCTTAGGAGGGAATCATAGTGTCTAAGAAAGTAAAAAACACGATTGTGGTAACGGTACTGGCTTCTAGTATGTATTTATCTGGTTGTGGATTGTTTAACAGCGATAAGAAAGAGCAAATTGATCCGCCTCAAAAAGTTTCTTATAATGAAAAAACAGGAGTGAAAACAAATAATAAGGCTACTGAAAATGCAGTCATGACGGAGCTTTATTTATTGGACAAAAATGGATATGTAGTAGCTCAAACACTTCCGTTGCCAAAAAGCACTAGTGTAGCTAAACAAGCTCTCCAATATTTGGTGAAAGGTGGACCTGTGGAAGAACTACTTCCTAATGGTTTTCAAGCAGTGTTACCTGCAAATACCGATGTAGATGTGGATATTAAAGATGGAGTTGCAACTGTTGACTTCTCCAATGATTTCAAAAAATACAAAGCGGAAGACGAACAAAAAATTCTTCAATCCATTACTTGGACGCTTACTTCATTTAATACAGTTAAAAGAGTAGAACTTGAAATAAATGGGCATAAACTTTCACAAATGCCAGTTAATGGGACAGCCATAAATCCAAATGGAATGACAAGAAAAGATGGAATCAATGTAGATGCCTCAGGAGTTGTAGATATTACCAATACACATCCTTTAACTGTATACTATCCATCACAAAATAATGCGGGTGAAGTATATTATGTTCCGGTAACAAAACGTATTTCCAATACCGAAACAAACGATATAAAAGCAATTGTAAGTGCGTTAGCAAAAGGACCAAAGAATTCGAATCTTCTCACGGCATTTAATTCTGATGTTCAATTATTATCGGATCCAAAAGTAGATAATGGTAAGGTAACGCTAAATTTTAATGAAGAGATTATTAGCAGCTTTGAAAGTAAACAAATTTCCGAAGAGGTCTTAGATCCTTTAGTTCTTTCCCTTACAGAATTGCCAGATATTCAAAAAGTTTCGATTGAAGTAAATGGAAGCACTAAACTAGTCGATGAACAAGGAAAATCTCTGGCCAAACCGGTCACTCGACCTGAAAAAGTAAACACAGGTAGTTTTTAATAACAAATATTTGATATACTAGAGAATGTACAGAAGGGGTTGGCTACTGCCACCTCTTCTTTCATGTAGGCCCATTACTTTAAACTATGTTCGCTTTTGACAACGAGAACTTATCACATCCTTATTTAGTTAACCATTTATAAAATAAATGCCCTAAAGTTTAGCCTATATAACGAAAAGCGACAGGTAATAATTTGTATTTGGATTTTACCGATCTATACCAAATTAGCTTATGAGATTAGAAGGAGGTTGTCATACTTGAGAACAGATGGCAGAGATACATTACAATTAAGGCCAATACATATAGAAACGAATTATTTAAAGCACCCAGAAGGCTCAGTACTTATTACTGTAGGTGATACAAAAGTTATCTGTAATGCTAGTATTGAAGATAGGGTTCCTCCTTTTATGAGAGGCAGTGGAAAAGGGTGGATTACAGCGGAATATTCCATGCTTCCTCGAGCTACGGAACAAAGAAATATTCGTGAATCCTCAAAAGGAAAAGTGTCAGGAAGAACAATGGAAATACAAAGACTAATTGGGCGGGCATTACGAGCGGTAGTTGATTTAGAACAGATAGGCGAGAAAACAGTATGGATAGACTGTGATGTTATCCAGGCTGATGGGGGAACGAGAACAGCCTCTATTACAGGTGCTTTTGTTGCCATGACATTAGCATTAAACAATCTTTATGAAACCAAAGCATTTAAGAAATTTCCAATAACCGATTATCTGGCCGCAACAAGTGTAGGAATTTTAGATGAAGCTGGAGTTGTATTAGACTTGAATTACGCAGAGGACAGCAGCGCTCATGTAGATATGAATGTTGTCATGACCGGAAATGGGAAATTCGTTGAGTTACAGGGTACAGGAGAAGAAGCCACTTTTTCCGTACAGGAGCTTCAACAATTATTAGAAGCTGCCCAAAAGGGGATTAAAGAACTCGTTGATATTCAAAAGCAAGCACTTGGTGAAATTTCTTTAAAAATAGAAGGAAATGTGCATGAAAATGAGTAAACAAGAGAACAAACAAGTTATAATAGCAACCAAAAATAAAGGAAAAGCGAAAGAATTTGAAAAATTGTTTTCTCCATATGATATAAAAGTACGAACCTTGCTTGATTTTCCAGATGTTGCCGATATTGAAGAGACTGGGATTACTTTTGAAGAAAATGCAATAATAAAAGCAGAATCCATATCGAAGCAGTTCCACACAATGGTTATTTCAGATGACAGCGGCTTAGTAGTAGATGCTTTAGATGGAAGACCGGGAATTTATTCTGCAAGGTTTGCAGGTGAGGAAAAAGATGATGAGGCAAATATTCAGAAGCTCCTTTTCGAAATGGAAACAGTACCCCAGGAAAAGAGAACAGCGAGATTTTATTGTGCTATCGCTTTAGCTATTCCGGGTGAAGAAACTATAACCGTTTCCGGTACATGTGAAGGAGAAATTTTAAAAGAAAAACGCGGGACCCATGGTTTTGGATACGATCCTATATTTTTGATAAAAGATAAAGGTAAGACGATGGCCGAATTGTCTTCCGAAGAGAAAAATCTTATAAGTCATCGTGCCAAGGCTATTCAAAAACTTATTTCTTTGCTTGAGGATATACTAAATTGATTAGGATGATGGGGAATGAAGTTGCTAGTCGTAAGCGACAGTCATGGATTAACAAGTGAATTAGTGGAGTTAAAAAAGGAATATCACGATAAAGTGGATGCAATGATTCACTGCGGGGATTCGGAATTATCCGCGGACAGTGATGAGATGCAGGGTTATATCAGTGTAAGAGGAAATTGTGATTACGATCGTTCTTACCCTCTTGATATTACAGAAAATATTAAGGGAAATACAATATTTGTTACTCATGGACATCATTACAATGTGAAAATGACGTTAATGAATCTTTCCTATAAAGCAAAGGAGGTAGGTGCAGATTTCGTCTTTTTCGGTCATTCTCACGCATTGGGAGCGGAAATAATAGATGGAACATTATTTTTAAACCCTGGAAGCATTTTTATGCCGCGTGGACGAACAGAAAAAACATATGCTATCATTGAGAAAGTGGATAATCAGATTACGACGAAATTTTTTACGCACAATCATCAAGAGCTACTTCCATTAAGACATCAATTTGTTTTATAAAAATAATCCTATTGCAGTAAGTTTTTACTGCAATAGGAAATATTTAATAATATACCTTCTAATAAGTATTGACATCTAAAGGATATAGAAATATAATTAAAAATGTCTTAATCATATTGGAGAAAAACTGATTATATGTCCCAGTAGCTCAGCTGGATAGAGCACGTTGCGTGTGCTTCGAAGCTTCGCATCAGCGTACCGATTGAGCTACATCTTGAGTATTCTTTCTGAAATGGGGACGACAATGACTCTGTCTTAACGTCAAAAAACTTAATAACATTATCATAATGTCCCAGTAGCTCAGCTGGATAGAGCAACAGCCTTCTAAGCTGTGGGTCGGGGGTTCGAATCCCTCCTGGGACGCCATTACCTAAATTTTAATTAAGATTAGTGAAAAAGCAAATCGCTCTTAAATGTTGATGTACCGATATTTATGGGTGTTTTTTTATGTGTATGCAGTATTTATGAATTCAATTAGTATCAATCGTTTTTTAAACACAAGTCTTTCCTCGTTTTTGGAAACTCATCACTTAAATGTTATACAATCTTTCATTTGTTAACAAACATAGCTTCTTACCATCTACAAATTTGTACATTCCATATTTATTTTAAATCTATCTGATGCTTTTTGTGAAAATCCTCATGACTCATAAGTATTCAGCTATTACATATCTGAATTTTTAATTCCATCTTTTTGGGCTTGTACTGTTTTGCTTAGTTTTCATCACCCGCATGATCTTGCCTTTAATTCTTGTTTTCCATTTGTAATTAAACTCTGTTCCAATATGTCGCCACCAGATGGAAAAACTTCATGCACAGATATGTCTTGGATAAATCATTTTGAAAGAAATGCCTCATACATATATCCTACATTCCTTCTTCCTTAAATCTCTCAATTTCGTTAAATTCCTCTTTAGTGCACTCTTTCTCTGTTAAGGTGGACTGCAGCTGTAGTAATTTTTTTCTTCCTTTAACCCAAGTAAAAATCGCAAGAAATATAAAAAATTACTAGATATCTCGCATGTTCCAGTCTTGGCTCTCCCGATTTATATCCCTATAGCAGTTATGTTCGGTATTGTAATGGATGTTCTTATGGGTGTAAGTCTTAAACAATGTATTATTGTCAGTTTAATGATAGGACCTTGAGCAACAGTTTATATAGTGGAACAAAAAATATTGCTCATGTCATAACTAACAAACTACAAACCTATTCGACAGAGTCAGGATAACAAAGGTGAGTATGAGCATTTTAAATAGTTGCTATTTAATTACCGAAAAGTCTTTACCAATGCTTTCAATTTTACATTTAATAATAAAAAAGGAGTCGATGAGAAGTGGCAAAAGGTATTGATTGTGCAACAAAATTAACTGCCTCTTCTGCTAAATCACTAGCAAAAGAAGGGGTTACACATGTTGGTCGCTATTTGAATCAAGGATGGAAGGGTCTAACGAAAGAAGAAGTTTCCGCTGTTAAAGCGGCGGGTTTACAGATCTTTAGTATATTTGAATCAAATCCAACAAAACGTAGTTATTTTACAGCCACACAGGGAAAATCTGATGCTGAGGAAGCAGAGAAAATTGCAAAAGCACTTGGACAACCTAAAGGGTCTGTCATCTATTTTACAGTAGATTACGATGCCCTCCAAGGTGATTTTGATGAGATTTTGACTTATTTCAAAGCTGTGAATGCTACATTAGAAGATTACAAAGTTGGAGCATATGGATCCTATTATGTTATGGAATATTTACAGGATAAAAAAGCAGTAGATTATTTTTTCCAAACATATGGGTGGAGCGACGGCAAGAAAGCTGATTTCACACATGTGTACCAATATAAAATTGATACTACTTTGGCTGGTGTTGCAGTAGACCTAGATGAGATTCGAAAGTCTGATATTGGAGCATGGGGTAAAACTTCTGAGTCAAATGATAAGCCTTCGACCTCAAAGCCAACTGCACCTAAAACCGAAAAATATAAAGTAAAAAGTGGAGATACTTTCTGGGATTTGGAAGTAGCGAATAAATGGGAACATGGTACACTACAAAAGCTTAATCCAAAAGTGAATCCTAATAAGCTTCAAATCGGACAATCCATTGTCGTTCCAGTAGGGGCTAATACGCAAACTAAAACCAAGCCAGTGTATCATATTGTCGTAAAGGGAGATACAGTATCGGAACTAGCTTTAAAATATGGTTCTACCCAAACAGATATTAAAAGGTGGAATAAGCTTAATAATGAATACTTAATAAAAATTGGCCAAAAGCTACGGGTGAAGTAGGTATATTTTGATTGTCTCACACAAATTAATTACAGCCTAGAATCACTCAAAGTCAATGGAGCCCTTCTAACATATAGGAGGGCTAATCTTTCTTTTACTAATCCCCCTAATGTTTTTTTCTCAGTCTCATTGCTAATTTATAAATTAGAAAAATAACGAATCCCCAAATACAAATATTTATGATCAATCCCAATACACTAAATGCCATCTAATTCCTCCCTTAATGTATTACTCAGTAGTTAGTCAAGAAAAATCATTAATTTTATTCAAACCATCCAAGTATACTATTTCCCTTGAAAAAACCAAAAAACTAATAAAACCATTGCTATTGCTAACCAAATTAATGCTTGCTTTTTGTTTTTTCAAAATTTACAACATCCTTTCAACCTTAAAATGGAAGTATAAGATGTTGTGAATCATTTTAAATTAATATTCCTATTTTAGAGAATTCATGTTAAAACCTTCTGTAAGTCTTTAGTGTGATATTCTAGACTATTTATCATAAATCCTTTAACAAAAAACCATATTCTTTTATAAAACTTATAAAGAAAAAAATGCTCCTCTTCTTCAATAAGGGCATTTTCATTTGTGCTAATGTAATAGTCTAATTCAGCTTGGTTAAGAATAAAACTGCTAGCTCTTGAACGATCGCTTAAATATCTTTCACGTTCTTTATTCTTTTCTTGTTATAGGAGCACTACTTATACAAGCTGCGCTGTACTATTTTCACAGTGAGTGAAATTTAACATCCTCCTGGAACACCATTCTTAGTGCATATATCCAGCTTACCTGTGGTAGGCTTTTTTTAGTGCATAAATTCTTATGTGTTTTGAAAAATATTAGTTATCATGCTACACTATTCCTCGATTCTGATAAAGGCGGTAACAAGTATGAAAAAGAAGGAAAGACTTGTTAAAAAAGAAAATGTTATTTATTTTCCAGGGTTACCCCAACGACTTCTTACGATGGGAATAGAACAATTAGAAAACAAGAATTTTGAAGCATCTGCTAAATTGCTTATGGAAGCAAAGGAACTTAGTCCTGACAGTGCAGAAATCGAAACTGCATTACTTGTCGCTTTTTTTGAAATGGGAAATTATTTGGATGCAAAGAGTTTATGTGAAGATATGTTGAATAGAGGAATTGGTGAATATTTTGAAATAATCGATATTTATCTAATGGTATTAATCCAACTGAAAGAATATAAAATTGCGGCTGAAACCATAAATGCTCTTATTGAAGAAAAAGAAGTCCCCCATGATAAGCTGGAGCACTATGAAAAATTGCTTCAATTTAGCCAAAAAAGATCCGATACTGAAATACAAAACCTACTAACCAACCAAGAAAATGATAAAATTCTGACGTCCACAAATATTCAAGACCAAATACTTGAAATTGCAGGGCTAATGAATGTAAATATTCATCCATATGTCGGAGAATTAACCGACCGTCTTAGCGATTCCAAACAACATCCTTTTATTCAAACGATGATTCTCAATCTTTTAAAGGAACATGGAATTGAGAAAAAAGTTTTAATAGAGAAATTTCATTATAAGAATGAGGTAGTTCCTACGGAGATACCGGCTTTGTTTGAAACTCCCTTTTATATGGAATTAATGGAGGAACTGCAAAAAAGACTGGAGCAGGAAAATCCATCCATGTACGAACAAATTAAAACAATATTAGATAAACACTTTTTTTTATTGTATCCGTTTGAATTAAAACCCGCTAATGTAAAGATGTGGATGGCGGGCTATCATACATTAGGATACGAGCTATATGGAGAATCAATCAATATAGAAAAAATGAGTGAAGATTATCAAATTATGGCTGCAGATCTAAACAATTGCCTTACATTTCTTCATCATCTAGAAGAAATTTCTTTGCCTATTCTATAGCTCTATATTGAAACAGGCAAAACCTATGTTATAATGTAATGGTTGTATTGTATAATTTTCAACATTTTTCTTTTTTCTATTTAAAAATGGATAGGGTTAACATGTGTAAGTAGCTTATCTATTGAAACCAATTATTAAAATCAAATATAGATTGTTGGAGGGAAAGGTATGTCAGCAAAATGGGAAAAGTTAGAAGGGAACCAAGGGGTTCTAACTATTGAAGTTGATGCAGAAACAGTAAACAAAGGTTTAGATGCTGCATTTAAAAAAGTGGTAAAACAAGTAAATATTCCTGGATTCCGTAAAGGTAAAATTCCACGCAGTTTATTTGAAAAACGTTTCGGTGTAGAATCATTATACCAAGATGCTCTTGATATTATTCTTCCTGATGCATATGCGAATGCAATTGACGAAACAGGAATTTTCCCTGTGGATCGTCCTGAAATTGATGTTGAGCAAATGGAAAAAGGAAAAGAACTAATCATTAAAGCAACAGTAACAGTTAAACCTGAAGTTAAACTTGGTGAATATAAAGGTTTAGAAGTAGAAAAACAAGATACTGAAGTGACAGATGAAGATGTGGAAAATGAATTAAAAACTCTTCAAGAACGTCAAGCAGAGCTAGTAATCAAAGAAGACGGAACTGCCGAAAATGGTGATACTGTTGTGATTGATTTCGAAGGCTTTGTAGATGGAGAAGCGTTTGAAGGTGGCAAGGCTGAAAATTATTCATTAGAGCTTGGTTCAGGAAGCTTCATTCCAGGATTTGAAGACCAATTAGTTGGTACAAAAGCTGGAGAAGAAAAAGAAGTAGAAGTAACATTCCCAGAAGAATATCATGCAGCTGAATTAGCAGGAAAACCAGCTACTTTTAAAGTAACTGTTCATGAGATTAAGGGAAAAGAACTTCCAGCTTTAGATGATGAGTTTGCAAAAGATGTTGATGATGAAGTAGAAACACTTGCTGATCTTAAAGAAAAAACAAAGAAAAGATTAGTGGAATCTAAAGAACATCAAGCAAAACATGCTCTAGAAGATGCAGTTGTTGAAAAAGCAGCTGAAAATGCAGAAATGGATATTCCTGAAGCAATGATTAATACAGAAGTAGATCGTATGGTTCAAGAATTTGGACAACGTCTTCAAATGCAAGGCATGAATCTTGAATTATACTTCCAATTCTCTGGTCAAAATGAAGAAGCGCTTCGTGCTCAAATGAAAGAAGATGCTGAAAAGCGTGTTAGAATCAATTTAACTCTTGAAGCAATAGCTAATGCAGAGAACATTGAAGTTTCTGATGAGGAAGCAGAAGAAGAAATTAATAAAATGACGGAAATGTATAATATGTCTGCTGAAGCAATTAAGACTGCAATTGGTGGATTAGACACAGTGAAAAACGATGTAAAAATTCGTAAAGCTGTTGAATTTCTTGTCGAAAATGCTAAAACAGTAGCATAAAACCAATCACAAAATAACATATATTACCTAACACATAATAAAAAACAAGGCGCGAATATACTCGTGCCTTGTTTTATAAAAATAAATAAAAATATTTTATAAAATAGACATACAAATAAAAAATTGTATACATAACCGAATATAAATTAATGTTTCAGGAAAATCTGGAGTAAGTAGGATTTTTTCATCATCGCGGCGAATAATAATTTAATAAGATTTATCATTTCCTGTCTTACATAAAAATATGATACAATTCAATACATAACAATTTTGCCTTGAATAGGGGGCAAAACAAAATCGTTACATATTTGAGAATGTTGGTAATGCCAGTTGCTAGGATAGCAAATGAAAAAATGTCCAATCAATCATTTTCTAATGTAAGGAAACACTAAGTAATAAGCATATTAAAATTTACAGACGATAAATTAAGGGGTGAAACTCATTGTTCAAATTCAACGATGAAAAGCAACAATTAAAATGTTCTTTCTGTGGTAAAACGCAAGATCAAGTTCGAAAATTAGTTGCTGGACCAGGTGTATATATATGTGATGAATGTATTGAGCTTTGTACGGAAATAGTGGAAGAAGAGCTTGGTACCGAGGAAGAAGTAGAATATAAAGATATCCCGAAGCCAAAGGAAATCAGAGAAATCTTAAAGGAATATGTAATAGGACAGGATAAAGCAAAAAAATCTTTAGCAGTTGCTGTTTATAATCATTACAAACGAATCAATTCTAATAGTAAAATTGATGATGTTGAAATTGCCAAAAGTAACATATGCTTAATTGGACCTACTGGAAGCGGAAAAACATTGCTTGCACAAACATTAGCGAGAATTCTTAATGTTCCATTTGCCATTGCGGATGCAACATCTTTAACAGAGGCAGGTTATGTTGGAGAAGATGTTGAAAACATTCTTTTAAAATTAATTCAAGCAGCTGATTATGATGTGGAAAAGGCAGAAAAAGGCATTATCTATATAGATGAAATTGATAAAATCGCTCGAAAATCTGAAAATCCTTCTATTACAAGGGATGTTTCAGGTGAGGGTGTTCAACAAGCATTGTTAAAAATCTTAGAAGGAACTGTAGCAAGTGTACCGCCTCAAGGGGGACGTAAACATCCTCATCAAGAGTTCATTCAAATTGATACAACAAATATTCTATTTATTTGTGGCGGTGCTTTTGACGGTATCGAACAAATTATTAAACGACGCCTTGGGCAAAAAGTTATTGGTTTTGGCGGAGAAACAAAGCAACAGGATATTGAGGAAAAAGCAGTATTGTCCAAAGTATTACCAGAAGATCTGCTTCGTTTTGGATTAATCCCAGAGTTTATCGGTCGTCTGCCAATCATTGCAAGTTTAGAGCCACTTGACGAAGAGGCATTAATTGAAATTTTAACTAAGCCAAAAAATGCATTAGTAAAACAATATAAGAAAATGCTTGAGCTTGATAATGTAGAGCTTGAATTTGATAATGAGGCGTTAATCGAAATTGCGAAAAAAGCAATTGAGAGAAAAACAGGTGCGCGTGGACTTCGATCCATTATTGAAACCCTCATGCTGGATGTAATGTTTGATTTACCATCCAGGGATGATATTAAAAAATGTATTATTACAAAGGAAGCAGTTCTTAACAATGAACCTCCAAAGCTTGTCTTAGAGGATGGTACAGTGATGTTAGGAAATGAGAAATCTGCATAAAATAGAAACTAGCCGATAGGTGCTGTAACTAGATAAAAATGATATAAAGGTTTGTAAGGTACTAGTCAAGAGTCGTTCATTTCTTGACTAGTTTTTTCATTCTTCTTACAAAAATTAGCTAAAGAAAAATGGGTTTATTCCCTTAAGGTCACGGAGATACTAGCATATATAAAAATTTCTTCAAGCAAGTTGCTGTAGAAATTGGAAATTCGTGTCTTGGAGGGAATACAATGAGCTGGACTGGGATTGCATTATTAATACAATTATTCTTTGGGATCATTATAGGACTTTATTTTTGGAACTTATTAAAAAGTCAAAAGACCCAAAAAATTTCTATTGATAGAGAATCAAAAAAGGAAATGGATCAGCTTCGCAAAATGCGAGCTATTTCGTTAACGGAACCATTAGCAGAGCGGGTAAGACCATCCACTTTCGATGATATCGTCGGACAAGAAGATGGAATAAAAGCACTTAAAGCCGCCTTATGTGGTCCAAATCCTCAGCATGTAATAATATATGGACCGCCAGGGGTTGGTAAAACCGCTGCAGCACGTCTCGTTTTACAAGAGGCAAAGAAAAATCAAAAGTCCCCATTTAAACAAAATTCGGTATTTGTTGAATTAGACGCTACTACTGCACGTTTTGATGAACGCGGTATTGCTGATCCATTAATCGGTTCTGTTCATGACCCAATTTATCAAGGTGCAGGAGCAATGGGGCAAGCAGGAATTCCACAGCCAAAACAAGGTGCAGTGACAAATGCCCATGGCGGAGTCTTATTTATCGATGAAATTGGAGAATTACATCCGATTCAAATGAATAAATTATTAAAGGTTTTAGAAGATAGAAAAGTATTTCTTGATAGCGCATATTATAGTGCTGAAAATACACAAATTCCTTCCCATATTCATGATATCTTCCAAAATGGATTACCTGCTGATTTTCGTTTAATTGGGGCAACTACTAGAACACCTAATGAAATTCCGCCTGCAATCCGCTCACGTTGTATGGAAGTCTTCTTTAGGGAACTAGATCAAGAGGAAATTATTAAGGTAGCTAAGAAAGCTGCCCAAAAGGTGAATATTTCTATCTCTAGTAAAGGTCTCGAAATATTGTCTTCTTTTGCAAGAAATGGTAGGGAAGCTGTCAATATGATTCAAATTGCAGCTGGAATTGCTATTCAGGAAGAAAGATTGCATATTTTAGATGAAGATATTGAATGGGTTATTCAGTCAAGTCAACTTACCCCAAGATTGGAAAAGAGAATCGGTGATCACTCAAAAGTCGGCTTAGTAAATGGACTTGCCGTAACTGGGCCAAACAGCGGAATTCTTCTCGAAATAGAAGTTACCGTAATCCCTGCAAAGGATAAAGGAAGTATTAATATTACTGGGATTATAGAAGAAGAAAGTATCGGCGGACAAGGGAAGCAAATAAGAAGGAAAAGTATGGCGCGGGGTTCCATTGAAAATGTCATAACAGTATTAAAAACAATGGGAGTACCAGCCGATCAATACGATATACATGTTAATTTTCCTGGTGGAATTCCTATTGACGGGCCATCGGCAGGAATTGCAATGGCTACAGGAATATACTCCGCTATTTATAAAATTCCAGTAAATAATGCTGTCGCTATGACTGGTGAGATATCTATCCATGGAAATGTAAAACCGATTGGTGGGGTAGTGGCAAAAGTAAGGGCAGCAAGACATGCTGGAGCGAAGACGGTTATTATTCCTGCTGAAAACATGCAAACAATCTTTCATGAGATGGAAGGAATATCGATTATTCCGGTTACTAAATTAGAGGAAGTGTTAAGCGTGGCATTAATGGACCGCTTTGAAAAAGAAGCTCATCTTCCGCCTTCATTGGAACAAATGGGAAAGAAGAGTGTATAAAGCTTAGCTTTATTGTAGCGTGACCTTACAAGCCTGACGGTCATATGATGAAATATTAAGGAAAATCGGCCTTCGATGCCGATTTTTTTCATAAATATTTTAATATATTAAATACTACTAAGGGAAATATATTATCGAATTTAACAAAACATAAAAATGAAAAATCTCCGTTCTAATGCATTCTCGTAAATGGACACTGGCAAGCAAATACGATAGAATTGTAAAAAGATTCACCAGGAAGGATTCCTTACTACACTATGTTGTTTTGGTCGATGAAACTGTACAAATATAAGGAGCCAAACGAAAATAAAACAATCAGGTGACATAACCTGATAAGAGATTTACTTTTTGGAGGTGCACAATTTGACAAAGAAAAAAGAACACACTGTTCCTCTTCTTCCATTAAGAGGATTGCTAGTGTACCCAACAATGGTCCTTCATTTGGATGTGGGACGTGATCATTCCGTTCAGGCATTAGAAGAGGCTATGATGAATGACCATTTAATCTTTTTGACAACACAAAAAGATGAAGCGATAGATGAACCAGTTCAAGACGATCTCTTTCAAGTCGGAACATTAACAAAAGTGAAGCAAATGTTGAAATTACCTAATGGAACGATACGTGTTTTAGTGGAAGGGCTAGATCGTGCAAAAATAGAAAAATTCTACGATATGGACCGTTATTATGCCGTTTCGTTGCAAATTTTAAAACAGTCGGAAGAAAAAGATGCAGAAACAGAAGCATTAACAAGAACACTTCTAGATTATTTTGAACAATACATAAAATTATCGAAAAAAATATCTGCAGAAACGTTTGCGACTGTATCAGATATTGAAGAACCTGGAAGAATGGCTGACATCATTTCTTCGCATTTGCCATTAAAGCTGGCTCAAAAACAATCGATTTTAGAAACAATTGATATTAAAGAAAGACTGAATTCTGTCATTCAAATCATTAATAATGAGAAGGAAGTCCTTAATCTTGAAAAGCGCATTGGACAAAGGGTCAAAAAGTCCATGGAACGCACACAAAAAGAATATTATTTAAGAGAACAAATGAAGGCGATCCAAAAAGAACTCGGCGATAAAGAAGGTAAAACAGGTGAGGTTGCCGATTTAACGGAACGAATCGAACAAGCAGGAATGCCGGAACATGTTAAAAAGACAGCATTAAAAGAATTAGACAGGTATGAAAAAGTTCCATCTAGTTCTGCGGAAAGTTCTGTGATTCGAAATTATGTGGAATGGCTAATTTCATTGCCATGGTCAAAGGCAACAGAAGATGATCTTAATATTACAAAAGCTGAACAAATATTAGACCGGGAGCATTATGGTCTAGAAAAAGTAAAGGAACGAGTATTAGAATATCTCGCTGTTCAGAAACTTACAGAATCTCTGCGCGGTCCTATCCTTTGTTTAGCCGGTCCACCCGGAGTGGGAAAGACAAGTTTAGCTAGATCTATAGCAGAATCTTTAGGAAGAAAATTTGTACGTGTTTCACTTGGCGGTGTCCGAGACGAATCAGAAATCAGGGGTCATAGAAGAACCTATGTGGGCGCTATGCCTGGGAGAATTATTCAAGGAATGAAAAAAGCTGGTACCATTAATCCTGTCTTTTTATTGGATGAAATTGACAAAATGTCTAATGACTTCCGTGGGGATCCGTCTGCAGCAATGCTTGAAGTATTGGATCCTGAGCAAAACCATAGCTTTAGTGATCATTATATTGAAGAAACGTATGACTTATCGAAGGTTATGTTTATTACTACTGCGAACGATCTTGGTTCGATCCCGGGTCCACTACGGGATCGAATGGAGATAATTTCTATTGCTGGTTATACAGAATTAGAAAAAATTCATATTGCCAAGGACCATTTGCTTCCGAAACAGATGAAGGAACATGGTTTGACGAAGGGGCAATTACAGATCCGTGATGAAAGTATACAGAACATAGTACGTTACTATACTAGAGAAGCAGGAGTTCGCAGTCTGGAAAGAGAATTAGCAAAGGTTTGCAGAAAAACAGCTAAGATTATTGTCTCCTCAGATCGCAAACGAGTTATTATTACTGATAAAAATCTAGAAGAATTTTTAGGAAGGAAAAGATTCCGATATGGGCAAGCAGAGCTGGAAGACCAGATAGGGGTTGCTACAGGTCTGGCATATACAACGGTCGGAGGCGATACGTTGCAAATTGAAGTCTCTCTATCCCCTGGAAAAGGCAAACTTGTTTTAACGGGAAAATTAGGAGATGTTATGAAAGAATCAGCTCAAACTGCCTTCAGCTTTGTAAGGTCCAAGGCAAAGGATTTGCAGCTTGAGGAAGATTTTCATGAACATTATGATATTCATATTCATGTCCCAGAGGGAGCGGTACCAAAAGATGGTCCTTCTGCAGGAATTACAATAGCCACTGCGTTAGTCTCCGCCTTAACCGGCAAAGCGGTACGAAAGGAAGTTGGAATGACTGGAGAAATAACATTACGTGGACGTGTTCTTCCAATCGGTGGCCTTAAAGAGAAATCATTAGGTGCACATCGGGCAGGATTGACCAAAATTATTATTCCGAAAGATAATGAGAAAGATTTAGATGATATACCGGAAAGTGTTCGCAATGATTTGCAATTCTTCCCTGTTACCCATGTCGACGAGGTACTTAATATCGCTTTAGTAGGTGACAGTGAATGAAAGTAAATCATGCAGAGATTGT
>Ga0224736_1107_pt1 | contig 16902 bp, 21 predicted proteins | sample IA12soil_MG_GH6A_FD_161628 | JGI IMG/M metagenome (GOLD analysis project Ga0224736, IMG submission 161628) | Enriched cells from agricultural soil in Iowa, United States - IA12soil_MG_GH6A(-) | ecosystem: Environmental > Terrestrial > Soil > Agricultural land | place: USA: Iowa | collected 2017-05-08
AGTGAGGCATGCTCGTAGCGGCTCGACCCCGAACTGGAAAAGCAGGTTCGCGGCGTCCTGTTCGAACGGGAAGTAGCCGTCTTCGTCGACGATGATCAACCTTTGCCGTGGTCGCGCCAACTCTGCAGGTAGCTTCCCTCCGGCGTGTGCGGTTTTTTGGCGGGCGTTGTTGTGGGTTTGTTGCTTAATGCGACTGTCCCGAGGGCTGCTCGGTGGTATGTGTTGCGAAAACCGTTGCGAGTGCGACGTACTCGGAGTAGTTGTCGGCAACTGCCTTGTTGAGGCGGCGGTAGAACAGTCGTCTTTCGAGTCAGGAGATGGCCCGGAATTGTTCGCCGATAACGGTAATCCGACCGTGTGCGTCGTAGAGGCCGGTGGCTGGTCCTTGGGGCCACGGTGGCAGGGAGAACCATGCCCAGCGCTGCAGATACGGCAGTGTCGCCATCATCGACGCTGCGGCGGCGAGGAAGGTCGCCTGGGTGGAAGGTTCCATTGCCTGGGTACCGTTGTAATACGTGATGAGTGAGAATTCCGTCAGCCATACGGGCAATCCGTAGCGGTCATGGACAGCTTCCAGATACCGGCGTAGATCGGCGACGGCGATCGCCGTCGAATACGGGCTGTTCCGCAATTCAGGTGAGAGATACCAGTGGAGCGGGATGAAGTCGACGCGATAGCCGCTCGATCGGGCGCCCTCCACGAAGCGGTCCAGCCATTGGCCCGGGACGTCGCCGTGTGTGGCGACGGCAGGCGCACCCAACGAAAGTCCGGTCTGTTGCAATCGTGGCCACGCCGCCAGCGTGGCCTCGACAGACATATCAGCTTGTGTGGCTGCGTCGGGTTCGTTGAAGCCGAGCAAAACCGTTCCGTTCGACTTCGCGCGGTATAACGCGTCATCGGTCAGGTCGTTGTCACCCCAAATCATCGGCACGAACTCGCATCCGCCTGGGGTTTCGATCCCGCGGTGGTCGGGGGCCCATGTGTAGTACCAGCGCGCACCGCAATCAGCGAGTCCCTCGCTCACTCCCTGCCCTTCCCAGGCCCCTACGCCTGATAACGCCCCGGGTGGCGGTGGATGCCACGGTTGCGCCGACGAGTCCTGGGCGCCGGCGCCAGCGGGTAGAAGCCCGTTCGCGACGAGGCCGAGTCCACCAGCGAGCACAGCGCGGCGGGTCAGGTGGTGGGCTGTAGTCATAGGGCAGAATTCCTCCTGGCCGCGCTTTTGAAACCTTCAGGGACTGCGGCAGCGTGTCGCTCGGGCATATTCGGGTTCGATACTTCACACGCAGTTTTCAGTGCGGAGCTTGAACTCCGCGGCGCGAAGATTCCGATCAGGTGGCGACGTTGCCTCGACTCACCTGACGGTAGCTCTATGCCGAGTGCTTCCTTGAAAAATGTGCTTATACTTCCGAGAGTCACACACTCGAGTTCGCTAATTCGGGTTCGGTGTCCGGGACGCGATTTTGGTTTCAACAGGTCGCGATCGGTTTGTAGACGAGCCTGGCTTCGATAAAGCTCCGATTAATTCCCGGATTCGATCCGTCAGCTGTTAGATCGGGAATGGCTTGGCGATGATGCTTCCGCTGTGCGTGCAGTCGTCTTCTGGCAAACGCGGGCGTCTTCTGTAACTGACCCAGGACCGCCGCTTCAACGGACATAGGCTTGACAGTGCCGGCGCTGGCGGGCTGGCGCATAGGGCCTTGTAGATCGATATCGGTGAGGACATCGGTATCCGGTCGAACCGCTTTCACGAATGGTGGTAACGCTTGCGCCGTTGGGAGTGAATTATTCGTAGTCGTTTTCCAGGGGTATGCGAATTATTTTTTGCGCAACAGTTTACGGCGGCACCTGAGTTTCAGACCTTCAACGGTTTGATTGCTCTAGATCGTCGGTCGGTGTGGGTTGGGGCTGCGCCACAGTGCCGGAATATCGGTGTCGTCGGTGTCGTCGGTGTTGGCGAGGGTGCGGATCCCGTCGGCGTCGTGGGCGAGGATGTCGGCGAAATGTCGCCGAGTGGTTTCGGTAAGGCCGTCGGGCAGGTTTGCACCGTCTGCGATTGATGCTGCGGCGGCGTCGAGGTATCGGGCGATACGTAGTAGTAGCGGCCGGGGGACAGGGACGAGGAAGGTGGTGGCGTCGGCGCAGATCATGCCAAGGGCTGAGAGCAGGGACAGGCCGGCTTCGGCTTCTTTGTCGTCGAGGTTGATGTGGGCGACTTTCAACGCTTCGGCGAGCGCTGCGGTGGTCAACCCGATGGCGGCGACGGGCATGGAGATGGCGCGTTCGAATTCGATCAGGTCGGCCCCGGGTGCTTCGTCGGAGAGGGACAGCGCGAGCGATTGTGCGAAGGCGATCAGACGTTCGTCGGTGAAGTCTTTCTGCGCGGTCTGGCGGGTGACCCGCATCAACCTCTCGTATCGGGTGAGTTCGTCGTCGAGGATCCTTTGGGCTTCGGTGTCGGTGATCGTGAGCCCGAGATCGAGAAGTCCGGCCCGGAGCTCGGCGGATCGGGTGTGAAGCCAGGTGGGCCTCGGATTCATGTTTCTCCCTTGTCGGTGTTCCTCGTGATGTCGTCACGCATTTTCGGTGGGGCATCGTAAATGCGTGACCGGCGCTGGATCGCGTACTTCCGTGTTCTACTAATGTGCTGCGTCGAATGCAGCGATGGTTTCGGCATTGAAAGGCGCGAGTTACCGACTCACAAACACCGGGATCGACACGGCGCCGTCCGTGAAAGCAGACAACGCGGCACAACGAACACATCGGCGTGATCTAGATTCCGTCCGTCGGAAATCGACCAGATTTCGTCCGTCGTTCACAAATCCCACTCAAAAGCACAAAGCGCGCACCGGGACACCCCACCAAGACTGACCTCTCGTCCCTCCTAGCTGCCGTACTCGGGTTGACGGTCACACTCGCACTGATCACCACGCACGCCGACGTCGATCTCGGCTCACTCCCGGCATGGGTGTCCGCCGGCTGGGGCACTATTCACCGCCGGTGGAGTCCTCGTCGCCTTGCAGTCCTATAGGTCGACATTGCGCGCCGATCTAGAGGATCAGGCGAATCAAGTCCGGCTGCTGCGCGTCTCGTGGCTCCCTAGTGATACCGAACATGGAAAACAGCAGTGGCGAACCGAATTCAAGAACAGAAGCGACAAACCCTTGTACAACATCAAGAGTCATGGTTTCAGAGCAGCAGTCGAGGAAAACGCAACCAGTGTTCTGATGCGGCCGATCACCACAATCTTCCTTGGGGACGACGACAGACGCGGTCACCCGTTGAAAGTCTCCGATACCGCATATTGTCCAGAACTGGCCACCGGCGAAGGTTGGCGCACACTGTGGGAAGCCGACGACACCGACACAACCGGCCCAAGTCACCACTACACCGCGATCTGGTACTCGGTTCTGGACGCAAACGGCCGCTCTTGGAACATCGCAGACAATTACGAACCCACCAAAATACCCCGTAACCGACGGCCACTTCATTGATCCATTCCCGTCCTGGACGAATCGACTTGCCGATGTCGCACACAACTCGATATACAGCATCAGCAACCTTCAACGAACACCGCTCCCTTGCCTTGCCGGCACCCCGCGACCTGCACGCCATCACTGTGAGGGTGCACCGGTTTCGCTGCCGCCTTAGGCAGGCAACCAAGTCATGGATCCGAAAATGCGTTAACAGCGTCCACGCGCTTGCGGATGCGATCGAATCAGGTAGCGATCAAGCAGCGAAGCTGTTCAACGCTGATCCCATTGTCCCAGAATGTAACCGAATCCAGCCGCACACCGTCGATGACCACCTTCCAGACGGTACCGACAAGCGAACCATCCGCACGGAAAGCGATCACCCGGCCTGTAGCTACCACCCGATCTATCGCGGAGCCCTGATCAAGCCCCGCGCCACCGCGATACACATGGACGTCGCAGTGAAGGGGTTCGCGAGATTCGCCGGTATCGCGGCGATCGGGGTCGACAGGTAGTCCGCAGAGTGGGCGTTCTGCATCGTCACGATGTCGCTGCCGTCGATCCAGCCTGTCGGATCGACTCGGTTCCTGCCGCCACCATCCGTGTTCGACTTCCCTGCACCCGGCAACAAGTCACGGGAGCGTTCCTCGGCCCCGTTCCACAGCGAGAGGCCGGGATTACCACCGACACAGCCTCCGGCGATCGCCCCGATCGACACGGGCGTCCCCGAACCCTCTACAAGGGTCGTGGGCCAGAAGTCCTCGGTGGCCGCATGCGTGGCGGGGAGAGGGTCTCGGAAGACGGGCACCGGCGGTGGTCGCCCCCGATTTCCACCCAGATCAGCCGCGGCGCCTTTCGGCGTCGCCACCGGCGTTCGGCCGGATCGTTGAATCCGCGGATCCAGTGCCGGCCTTGCGCATCAGTGATCGGTGTTCCTTCTGGAGTAGCGCGCAGTTCCTCGGCACTGTCATAAACGCGCCCCCCGGTTAAGTGCTGCGTCGAAGTCGCTTTCGTAGCTGGCCATCATGCCTCCTGTAGTTCTCTACTCAGATTGGTGATGATTGCGTATCGGAATAGTCGTATCTGCCAGTCGATTTGAGGTTCGCAGTAGAGCTGGCTACGACCCTTCCGGAGAAAGCATGAGAGTATGGGGCTTCCTCATCGGATGAGCGATTCTCCCCTGAGTGAAGGATGCCCCCGATTTGGTTCAGGTCGGGGGCATCACCCTGTGCACTGCGTGATCGACGCGCAGTCATTGTCCTGGGGCAACTCTGGACCGTTTGTTCAATCGCATCCACCGCCACTGCTTCCGCAGTCCGCAGAGCCTCCGCTGCTGCTCCCGTTGTCGAAGGAACCCCCGCTTCCGCTGTCAAAACTGCTGAGAGCGTGAAATTCTCCGCCACCGTGTGCGTTCGCTCGGGTGCCAGCGCCGCGGTATGTCGATCGAGATGTGCGGGGGCGCGAGAGCAGAAAGATAGCAACGCCGGTCAGCGCCAGTATCACGATGAGCATCATGCTGATTCCTCCCGGGGGATCTCGCGGGCGGCGCGGTTCCGGTGATCGCTGAATACCCGAATGTGAGTGGACAGACGGACAAGCCCGACCAGAGTCGCCATTATCACTGGGAGTAGGTCATCATGAAGTCGTTTGCCGCGGTGGGACATTGCGGCGCTCCGGTGCTGCCCAACAAGGTGGTGTAGCACTCGCGGGCTGGTTCGCGGGGTACGTAGCGAGGCTGCATGAACAACCCCGCAAAGACAGCGACCATAACGATGTCGATCAGCACGAGGACCCGGAACTGTGCGATCACCTCGCCGACCACCCTGGGTCGTCGAGTGCCAGGTGCTTCATGGTTCTTCTCCGTTTCGTGTGGAGCATGTCAGAACAGGTGGGTGGCGCGGTATTCGTTGGTGCCGGGACATTCTTCGACGGCTGCGGCGGTGAATTCGGTGATCGGGGGTCGCCATCGGGCGCGCTCGGCTTTGCTGATGTGGCACCACATCGTGGTGTCTCGGAGGTCGAGGTCCTCGTCGCCTTCGCGTGCGGTGAACGAGTCCGGGGATTGATGGGTCAGCGCGGCCAGAGCGAGGGTCTGCTCGAACGATCACACGGACCGGTTGGGTGGGGGCGACGTTGTAGGACGGTGGGAGTTCGTCGCCAACTGTGTGCATGGTGTCGAAGAATGACTGCAATTGCTTATCTGAGCTTCGATTGGCATAGCGCCCGCACATGGCCTGACCTCCTCGTAGTCGGTTCCTGTCCCATTGAACAGCGTGGGTCCGACTTCCGCTTCCAGCGACGTGTGATGATCTCCGTGACTACGTCAGCAGCATGGAGAGGGGTTCTGCGATCAACGGTCCTCGGCCGGCATCTGCTGATGTTGCTTTGGCGATCGCAGCGGCCACAGTCCTCGGCACCACCGTCGGGGTCCTCCTCGCCGACGCGGTGGCCGGTGTCGCGGTCGGAGCCGGTACCGCGGTGGTCTTCCGCTTCGTGTTGCGAACGATCATCACCAGAAAATGAGCTGCTGTGCTGGTCCGCGGCGCGGAATAACTCTGCGACGGTCTTCGTTGCAGAGGCTGTCGGTGCTGAAGTTCTTTGCCCCGGGTACCACCGAAAGAAATGCCGCTTCGAGCGGCCACTTGCCGAGAGGCGCAAGACAGGCACCGACCCTGTGAAGCCGCTGGACACTCTTTCGGTGCCGGCGGCTTCGTCATATCTACCAGGGCTTCAGTAACACTGTGTGCCTCCGAACTCGCACGGAGTCACCTCGGAGAGAGCTATCCGCCATTCCCACGGCAATGGAAGCCACCAGATCCAACCACCTGCGATCATCTGAAAGCCTCTCGAATACGTTCCCGATCCAGATCAGTGACGACCGGGGAGATCGACCCTGCAGCCGACTGATTTGGCGGGAACTACCATAATCGAAGTCGATCCGGAAATGACCCTCTCTGAAGTATTTTGAGCGACTTTGCCTGAATGAGCATTCCGAAGCACTCGCCGGACCTGTCGATGAACCACCAAATCCAGTCGGCGCCGACTTCGGATTCCTGCCGCTGCGTGAACGGCGCGTAGCGAATTCCGTTCTCCTTGTAGGCTTCAGCAAGGAGCAAATCCGTCACGATTCGTTCGTCCCACATCATCCCTTGGTCGACTCGATCCGTCATATGCTGCTGTGCCACCATCCGGGCCTGGTACAACGCATCCCACACCGTTCCCATCGAACCCTCCATCCTCTGTCACTGTGCGGTCGAGCCTCACATCTATCAGCACAAATAGTTCCGAGAAAATCCCGATGGTCTCTGCGACTGTCCGAACCGGAATGCGCAATGTTTAGGTCAATCCTGTATACCCGGCCAAAGCCGATGCCGACGTCATATTTGACCTTCACACATTGAAAGTGACCGGGCTGGAACGAGATTAAACGCTATCGGTTGCGGCAACGATTCTGGGAACGCGATCATCACAGCAGAGCGCTGATCTTTTCCGCACGGAACTTTCCACGCCCCGCGTCATAGACGAGATTAAAAGCCAAAAGGTTGCCCTTCTGAATAAGACCCCACACTTTCCGATCCACCACCCCTTTAGTGTGGAAGAAGTACGAGCAATCGCCTGACAGCACGAATCCGTACGACTGACCAGGCTGCTTCTTCTCAACAACCCCTGTCTTTCGCTCACTCGCGTGTTCAGGATGCACTGCGGGCGAGCGGCATGTAACCGCGAGTCCGTCAGCCTTACGCCCTAAGTACTCACCCGCACCAACAGCTGCGGCGACGCGGCTGCATAGGCCGGCCAAATGGAAGAACCAGTCATCGAACTGATCGTTCCTACCGCCAGAAGGTGCCTCCGCGACCGCAGCGAGGCATGCCTCAACAAGCTCTAACGCATCCGAAAGCTGTCCACGGCTGAACGCTTCCTCACCACCGAACGTCGCAGACCGAAGGAGAAGCTCAAGCAACTGATTTCTCTGTTGCGGTGTGGGTTGCTTTCTCATCGCCGCCGCGGCGGCGCCCAAGGCAAGCAAATACGACCCCTCTAGGAAATGCGATTGCCCGATCCGAAGGAAGATCTCACAACTGTCGGGATCAAGCCGAGCCGCCTCTTCCAAATGTTCTCGCGCAGTATTCAACTCGATCCCCTCTGTGTGCAGAAACGCGGCGAGATGAACGAGCGCGAGCGCCTTGGAATCACCATCCGCAAGATCGACTGCTTGCTCGTATGCGAGCCTGGCGGCAGCAGGGTCTCGCCGCAGTGCGTGCACATAGCCCTCGACCCGCCGGGTCTCGTAGTAGCCAGGCGACAGTTGCTGCGCTTCAGTGCATGCAGAGAGCGCCCGATCGAGTCTTCCGGCCTTGGTTTCACGAATCGCTCGAATCAAGTGACGCGCAGCCGAAGCATTGTGGAGTTCGCGTATCTCAACCGTCCGTGGATCGAAACGTCGATCACGTTGAGCGCTGCCCCGTTGAAGCCGATTGCTGAGTTGGGTGAGGGCGTCATTCTTTTCCAACACATGCGCACGATGTTCCTCTGTCACTGGGTTTCGATTTGCCAAGTACTCTCGCGCAAATTCACCCACCTCGTATCCGGCATCGCTGTCGATACCTGAAACATGCGTCATCGAGACGAAGTTGCTCCTCATCAAATCCATAAGGAACTGTTGGATCTCAGTCGCACTCACGCTGTTGATGAACGCGAGTTCCCCTTGATAGCGAATACCGCGAAGAACTTGCATACTCTGGAGTACTTTCCGCGCCCCACGCCCCACGCCCCAACTGTTCATAGCCGTTCGCCATGCAGAAATCTAGAAGCATTTGACTGGACGCCGTCATGTCGGACGGCCGCCGACCGGCCTGAATCCCCGAGACAACCCACTTGATGTACAGAGGATGGCCCTTCAACTTCTGCACAAGCTTCCGCCGGCCCTCCTCATCGAGTTCCTTGAGAAGTTTGACATTGCGGCCGTGAGCTAGCGCCATGAGAAGGGATCGGGATTCTTCCTCAGACAGCGGATCGAGCTTCACGTCGTTTTCCTTGAAAACTCCGATTCGGCTGGTCATCAGCACCTTCGAACCATTCGGAATCTCGCGCAGAAATTCGCGTAGACGCCCATACGACACTGTCTCCAAATTGTCCAGTATCAAAAGCACCTTGAAAGTCGCCATGTACTCAAAAAGCTCTTCGGTGGGATCAGCTGCGTCCCCACCGCCAAGCTGACTCGCGGCCTCGGAGAACATTCCAAGGCTGTCCTGTATGGCATCACTAATTCGTTCAATCTCGGTCACAGTCAGCATCTGACTCTTTGCAGTGACCCAGACTATCGCTTCAAAGTCCGTCTTCGGGTCGTCAAGCAGATCGTAAGCCACCTTGAGAACGATGGCAGTCTTTCCGATTCCACCATCGCCCAAAATCGAAATCGCGGGCCAGGAACCGAGAACATACCGCTTGATCTTGCGCAGTACTGCCGACCTGCCCAGAAACCCTGTTTCGTCGAATTCCGGCGTAGGTAGATTGTGGAATGGTTCGTTCACCGGGTCCGCCGGCAGGCTCACACGCAGTCCGAGCACTGATGAAAGGTCCGCTTCGATACGTGCGAGCATGTCTTGCGTCGTGCGCCAATGCTCTGGCGCGTCACGAACAAGCTGCTTCGCGATGTCGACCGTGCTAGGCAAGTCCTCAATTTCCAAAGGCCGCGTGTGCGCGACCCGGTTGCGTGTTCGAGTAAAGGGTCCGATCAGGCGGGCGATCGCCAGCAGTGAATCTCGCAGCGCTACTTCGAGCAGCGCTTTGTGCGAGAGAAGAAATTCCTGCGTGTCCGCGAAATCCAGGAAGTCAACAAGGGCCGCGGCGCTTTGCGCAGACGAACCACGATCATGCGCAAGACGCGCTTCGACCTTCGTTATCATCGCTTCGGGGAGGGCGACGCCATGAATCGCCTGCAGCTCAAGAACAGCTGCACGCGAGTCCGACTCGATTGACGAAATCAGCGCAAAACATGTGAGACGTGTTGCGTTGAACATATAGGCCCGATTTCCTTCAGCGTTAGCGCGACTACTTCAATGTATTCAACCAGCCTCGACCGACTCCGAATGAATAACGGAGACGATTCCGGCAGAACCCCCCAGCGTTCTCCGACGTCGACAGTGTGCATGCGCCCGTCGTACCAACCAGACGGTATGTAGGTCTGCCGTTTCGGGCCGTCGAATCCGTGACAGACGCACCGGGGAAGCACCCCGGCCGACTAACCTGACCAACCTCGTCGCCGCTAGAAATCCTCAGGACTGATAAAAATGTAGCTCGATCGCACATCAAATAGTCACCCGATGTAGTGCAGTTATTGCCTTATATGGTCTCGAATGCGACCATATAAGGCATGGATGAGATGACGGTGCACGATGCTGCAGCTGCACTCTCGGTGACCGAACGGCAGGTCACCAGACTCGCTCGCGCCGGCAGCATCACCATCGCCCGTGAGATCGGTAAATCCCTCCTGATCGACAGCGCATCCGTCCACCGCATGGCGCAAGCTTCTCGGCGCCGCGGACGTCCCTGGAATCAAGACGTTGCATGGGCCGCGCTGACGCTGCTCTCCCACCGAACAGTCGACTGGATCCGCGCCCCGGAACAGATCACCCGACTCAAACATCGCTTACGTCGCTCCAACGCAGACGAGGTGGCGTACCTCGCCAGAAACCGCGCCACCACATACCACATGGAGACATGGGGGGAGGGCGACGCAGATGTCTTGATCAGGGGTGGCTACCTCGCGGCCACCGGCATCAGCGCGATAATCCACGTACCGAAAACAGCGGCGCGATTCGGGCTGTCCTCCGCGAGACACGACAAAGCCGACGGGTATGTCGTCGACGATGACTTCGACGACGTCGTGGAAGAATTCGGAACGCTGTCCCACAATGGAGATGTCACCCTCCGAGTCGTTTCCGCCCTGAATCCGTTCTTCCGCACGCCAACGCTTCCGATCGCGGCCGTCGCCGTTGACCTGATGGAATCGCTCGACACGCGCCAACGCAGCGCCGGCACTCGCGTCCTGCAGGAGCTGCTCGATGACTTCCTCTGACCCACAACGACCCGAAACGACGGAGTTGTCGATGCCCACACCCTCGGCCACGGCGCGGGCCGAATGGACCGTGGAGGCTCCCGCCGGCGGTTGGGCGACTCCGTGGCCGCAAGCTGCAGAGCTGGCCAACACCATCCCTTCCGAACAATGGACCCTGGTCGGAGGGCTGATGGTGCAGCTGCACGCAGCGAAAGCGAAGGTGCCACTCAACAGGCCCACGGTCGACGTCGACATCGTGCTGCACATCGAAACCGGCGCAGCCGTGTTCAAGCAGATCAAGAAGCAGCTCGAAGAACTCGGCTACGCGCTCGTCATGCCACTCACCGACGATCCGATCCACCGGTTCATCCGTGGGCCCGAGGAATCGAAGCAGATTATCGACGTCATGGTCGCCGACCACCTCTCCCCCCGATACCGCCCGACACTGAAAGGGCGTCCGGTATTCAGGATCCCCGCCGGCACATCCGCGCTGCGGAAAACGGTGAACTGCACCATCGACATCGGCGGTATATCAACACGTTTGAGTCTACCTACCGTGCTCGGTGCGCTGATCCTCAAAGGGGAGGCTCATCTGAGGGACAGTCGGGACAAGCAACGCCATCTCGACGACGCCGTGATCCTCGCCTGCGCGATTCGGAACCCGATCGTCGAACGCAAGGCCACCATGACGCGCCACGATCCGTCCCGACTCCGGGCGCTGGCCACGGCGTTGAAAGACCCGAACCATCCATCGTGGCTGATGATCCCGGAAAAGCGTCGACGCCGCGCATACAACGCCCTACAAAAAATCGCCGAAAGGCCAACCAAGTAGGACTTCACCGGTGCAGACGCCCATCCCATTGCTACATCCTCATTCAAGAATGAGCGGCCGATCCACCCTCCTCGATCTCCATCCAGTCGTACGAATCGAGTTCGGCGAGCACCTGTGCATCGCTCCGGCGGTTTCTTCGTGCGATCCGGGTTGAGGTTGACGTGATCGTCGAGGAAAGCCTTGAATTCGTTGTGCCGCGGAGTCATCCGGTCACCTCCAGCACCTGGGTGTAGGTTGTATGGTCCGTGCGTTGGTGCAGGACCAGGTCCGGTTGCGCGGTTCTCATCCTGTGCATTCCCATCTGAATCGCCGCCGTGACCGGGACTGCGGCGATCACATGAATCTTTCGTGTTCTCGGCCATTGCCGCTCGACTTGTATGACACACGCGCGCCAGGCTTTGGCGAACGCGTCGAGGGCGCGCGGTGAATCGATCAGACCTGATCGGGGGTCCTCGGTCGTGGGGCGAACTTCGAGAAGAGGCAGCCCACGGAGAGTGTTAGGGATCCGCTCGGCGTTGACATCGGCAGAGACACTGACCATCACGACGACTTCGCTGTCGTCTCCGGCTCCCTCGTCGCGGACGACGACTTCGAAATCCGGTGCCGGATCAGGGTGTTGTGGCCACGTCCACGGACTTCCGGTGATGGTGCGATGTCGTTGGAACAGCATTGTTTCTGTCTTGTCGTCCAGTCTGGAACCGAGATACACCAACAGCGGGATCGGAGCGATCGCAAAGACACTGACATGCGTCGTGTCGCCATGGGCGATGGCGTCCTGCACCTTCGTCAACTCCTTGTCGATCGCTGCCTTCCCGCTATCCCAAAACCACTCCTGCCCCTCGTGGCCGGGAAGCTGTACGAAGAAATCGCCCGTTCGCGTGTCCTCACCGAACCTCGTCAGATTCCGATCGAGCAACGCCTCGGCGAGTTGCCCCGGCGCCACCCCCGAAGTGCTATCACATACCGCGCCCACCACCCGCACCACCGTGGTCTGACGCAGCGTCGCGAAATCGGTGACCTCACGAACCCGACGCTCGTGCCGACGTTTCTTATCGGCCAGATACTCCTCGGTATACAGCGGTATCAATTCCGCCGAATCGATACTCTTGTGACACGAATGGCACAACACAAAAGATTCGATTCCGCATTACGATCCGCATCGTCCGCGCTTTTACGCGGAGACTTTTCACCCGACGTCGCCCCACATTATGGGCAATCTCCCCGACCAACACAGTGTGCATCGGCGACGAACGCGAATCCAAAAGCCGCTGCGAACACAGAACACACCGACCAGCAGCACGCGCCCAGATCCTCCGCCGAACCGTCTCGGAAATTTCCTCGCGCTTGACCACAGAATTCCTGGGCGCCACCGCATCTCTCCCACCTGTATTAGTTCGACGGGATATTACGGCGTACCTACGACATCAATTGGCCCCATTTTCGAAGACAGATTCGCACCATCGACAATGTCGCCACGTCCACCGAAGGCAGCCAGTACTTGCGCGAGGGAGAATCTAAGATGACTCACTTGATCGGGAGCATCCACGAGTCTGCGCCAGGAGAACACCAAGGCGCCGCAGCGCCGGCAAGTCATACCCACCCTGATATAGGCATCCGTTAAAACTATGGACGTGACACGACTGCTGAATCGCCCAGAAATACTCACTGAATAGTGTTGTTCTACACGGTAATTGAAATTCGCACACAAACTGTACAACCGTGACACGCATGCCATCAATCACGTACCAGAAGCCGGGCAGCCACGTGACATGGCCAGCTGCTGATCAATACGGCAAATGGGCCCAGAGCCACCCAGACTCCATTCACCACCAATAACCGAAACCCCACCGAACCCGAGACGGCTCCCCGCCGGACGGGTAAGGAGCCCATCTGCACTACGCCAGTACGAGAGGGCCCGGCCCGATTGCTGCGGACCGGACCCTATCGATCAGACAGTCAATCCGATCGACACAAACCGGTACTCACTCTTGCGCTCCAGACGACGCAGCAGGTTCCCCCGGCCTTGTCCGCATTCCATTCACCCATTCACCGGCACGCTGCACGACCCTCCGGATAGCGCGGCATTCTGCCTGACACATCTCGCCGGGCCGAACACAGACAGTAGTTAGGACCCGCCGGCCCCGATAAACGCCGCCAGTCCGAGCGTTGCAGCGACACCACCCAGGATACCCGCGACAGCACTGATCACGGCGATTGCACTGTCCAGCAATTGGAGGTCAGAATCTGATGAACCCATGAGGAAATCTCCTTGATTTGAGGAACTCTACGAGACCGTACTGCCGATACGCTATCCGGCCCATAATGGAGTTGTCAATCAAAATACATTGAAATATGTTGTTGTGCAACATATTTGAGCACATCGAGCGTTGGACTGGAGAGACTCGACACTCCGAAACCCACTATGCAGCGAACACTTTTCTTGCGCATGCAGCGCTCACTATGATTCGAAAATTGTTCATTGATAACAGCTTTCATTTTTGAAGTGTCCAGGCCGAAGATCCAACTGTCGGACGGAAGCTAATCGATGCTCTGCAAGTTTGACGATCTACTGCTGGGCCACAACACTTTTCGTGGTGCTGACCCTAGTCCGCGGCTTCGGACCCCTAGAGCACTATCCAATTTTTCGTGCCCGAAAGTCCGAGAATGTGTGTACCGAAATGAGTGAACAGGTCACAGCAATCGCACAATACTTGCCTGAAGCCCCAGCAGGATCAGACCCCTGTCATGACGACTGATCCACCCAGCATCCAGGGTCGGCGGCGATCGAACCTGCTTGTGGTCCGATCGGACATACCGCCAATCATGAGATAAACGAGCAACGAGATCACTCCTTCCAAACCAAACCGGCCGTAGCGCCGCACGCCATGAAAGTTAAGTTCGCAGATTCTCCGATGTCGATCTTGTTTATCTCATCCGGCAGGAGTAACTGGACCAGCGCGGTCTGCGCGGCCCACGCGCTGAGCTAAGCCAGGAGCAAGAGCGCTATCCAATTGCCCTGCAACGCCATGCGCCCTTTTTGTGGGCAAGTCGACCTCAGATAGCACACGCGGATTGTGGAGCCCCCTACCGAGGAGGAGGGCACCATACGAGCCTCTCCGAGTGCAGGAGATTTCCTCTCTGATCAAGCATGGAGACAATGTAACATAGGATTCGTACGCAAAACGTAATTCGTGAATTTTTTGTAATGGCGAGCCCAAAATGTCGTCGTAACACTCCTAACTCCGGCGACGTCGGCACCTAACTGCAGCCCGAACCTCGCCAACAGACCGACAGAGCCAAACAAAACGTCAGGAGGCAGACTCGGCTGTTAGCATCAAAAAGATACCCACTGGGAGGAAAATATATGAAGACCGCGACGCAAAGCCCTTTCGTCGATGGCACAACGAACCGTAGGCGTCGTCGGAGCGCAGAGGAGACGCGTCGACTTCTACTAGACGCAGGGGTGAACCTGGCGCTGGATTCATTGGAAGCACACAACCTCACCGATGGTGGGCCGCTGTCTCACATCCGTGTTCAGGACGTTGTTCGGCACGCAACATCCTCACTGCAGTCACCAGTGACGACTGGCGCTCTGTACAACATCTGGCCCTCTCAGAGTGCCTACCAAGCGGACCTCACACTGCATATTCTCAAGGAAGGTGCGAATCCGTCATCAGGGCCGGTCCTCAAGCTGGCTGCGGAGCTTTACGCTCAGAGACTCCCGATCGAAGAGATTGGGGCACGCCTGAGCGACGAGAACTTCCGCCTCGATATCGAGTCCCGCATGTGCCGCGCCGCAAGTGCGTTCGTCGCGCTGTCCGAGGTGCCGGTTGTTCGCGAAGCGTTACGCGCCGCCCATGAAACGCTACTCGACTCCGCGCGGACTCTCTACACGCAATTGCTCAACTACGGCAACTTGAAAGTGCGTGAGCCATACACACTCGACCAGGTGATCACGGTCATCGGCGGCCTCAACGACGGACTCGAAGCCAAACACTCCATCGTTCCAGAGCAATTCGAGGTTCCTGACGGTGTGCGAAGCCTCGTCTCAACCGCGGTGGCAGGAGTTTTCCGCGAGTTCTGCGAGCCCCGGTAGGTCTGACACGCATCCAGCAAGACCCCGCCATTGGATCTGCTCATCCAAATCCACATCACCCTGAGCGGGAAATCCGTTCACCGTGACCGAGTTTCGGGTTGTGCAGGAAACTGCCTCTCTCGCTCGCGATTCGACTTGGCTGCCCGGCGCGCAGCGGGGAGAAGATATTTGGGTGGCGAAGCCGGTCTCGACGCATAGCTGTGTTCAGCGAATTTGGGACGAGTAACTCGCCACCGCCGCGTCCTGTCAGCGACTACCGACTACTCGTCCGGTGGCGCCCAACCTTCGACCAGATCGGACGCGCTGCCCCGAGCTTATTGACTAGGCCAATCGAATTCAGGCTGTCCTCCAGTTCCCTTGCCCTGTGGCACGCACCCGGTGGCCGTCCGTCTCTCACCATTTCGGATCCTCGATGCGGCACTGGTCAATCCCTTGCGGATGTCGAGGATGGAATCGGCAACCGAGTGGCACCCGCAACGGGCTTGGCGGCTCACTTGTGAGCGGAGCTGCACGGTTTTGTTCTGGTCGAGCGACGGGTTCGCTCAGATCAGTGCGCGGTTTTATAGGTAGCCACGAGCGCTGACGAGATTTTCGGCGCTTCCTATCTCGACGATGCCTCCCAGATACATGACCGCCACTCAGCCACACAGTGACTGCACTGCCAAAAGATCGTGCGAAATGATGACTTATGACTATCCAAGGGCCGCCTGCGGTTCAGCGAAAAGATTCAGTACACCAGCCTGATCGCTCCCATCGAGGGCACTGACTGCCTCGGCGGCGCCGATGACGCGCGGCTCGACTGGCCAACGCCGGGGCAATTCCTACCCGCTGTCGCCGTCTTCCTGACAGTTGTCGCGGGCGGGCCTTGAGTGCGCGCACCGGTAGCCGTCGAGCTGGAGTAGTTTCTTCGGTGCGCGCTCGGTCCTGGGATCGTTCGACGATGCTGTGGAGCGCAAGAGTTCGGTGAGGGCATTGCCCACTGTGAGCTGCGGGTTGAGGCTCGCGCACGAGTCCTGAAACACTATTTGGATTGCGCGCTGCACGCGGACCGTCCTCTCGATGCCAAGTGTCTCGCCATCGAGGTTGCCCCCTGTCGGCGTGGTCAGGTCGGCAATCGTGCGAGCCGATGTGGACAGATCACACTCGCGACCGGAGTCGACATCTACTTCTGTGATCCGCACTCACCGTGGCAGCGCGTAACCGACGAGATCACCAATGCTTTGTTGCGTCAGTACGTTTCCAGGGCACCGGTCTGTCGGTGCACGGCCCTGACCACTTGCGGTTCGAGGCCGCACAATTCAACGACTGACCTCGTCAAATACTAGGCCGGAAAATACCAGCACAAATGTTCGACGAGACGACGTTTGCATCGGCGAGTTGAAACTTGCCACACCAGCGCTTCCGTTACGCCGCTGGGCGAGGTTTCAGGCTACAGAGTGACTTT
>Ga0224736_1108_pt1 | contig 16362 bp, 31 predicted proteins | sample IA12soil_MG_GH6A_FD_161628 | JGI IMG/M metagenome (GOLD analysis project Ga0224736, IMG submission 161628) | Enriched cells from agricultural soil in Iowa, United States - IA12soil_MG_GH6A(-) | ecosystem: Environmental > Terrestrial > Soil > Agricultural land | place: USA: Iowa | collected 2017-05-08
GCAGCCTTGAACAGTCGATATCTTAGCTATGTTCAGGTTTCAGATGATGTACCTGGATACGCCCAGTCTGCAATTATGATCAGCTATGAAGACGGCATCGTCGAATCATCCGAGGCTTTTGACTGGTCAGATTCAGGCCCGCATTATCTTTATATTCGTCGCGCAGACGGCTCATCATCTGGCCCATATATCGCGACAAGGGTAGACGATTTCCACTTGCGCATTTCGGGATTGGACTTTATTCCTGATACAAATCTAGATATCGAGCCTCCACACCTACTATTCGGAATCGGATATAAGGTCTTGATTACTTCAATATCTCCATCTGGACTTGATTCGGCAAGAGTGGAAGCCGTAGCGTATAATGATCAAGTATACGTAAACGATAATGATCAGGCGCCCACATGATTGAATATCCGAAAGGATTGCCAGCAGGATTACAGTCTGGATCGTCATATCAGACTGTTAGCCCAATGCAGCGATCCACATTAGTAACAGGACGCGCAATTCAGAGGCGCAGGTATACGAATGTACCTACGTCTCGCAAGATTAGCTGGATCTTTAATAATGCTCAGGCACAGGCTTTCGAGGCTTGGTATCGAGACGCGCTAAACGATGGCGTGTCTTGGTTCGAATGCCCGCTAAAGACTACGCTTGGATTCATGCGTTATAAAGCTCGATTCGTAGATATTTACGATGGGCCAAATAATGCAGGCCATGCTTTATGGTCGTTTTCGGCAGAATTAGAAATGCTAGAACGACCATTGCCTCCAAAAGGCGAGGGTTTATTCCCTGAAGACATTATCTACAGCGAACTTTTAGACTTAACAATTAACCGAGAGTGGCCTAAAGCATGACTACTTACAATACTGGAAATCCAGTACCTAGCGCAGATGCTAGAGATAGATACGATAACAGTCAGACTCTTGACGAGGTAGTTAATGGTGACTCGGCATCGTACGAGACTCGTACCGGAAAGCAGGTTATTTCTCTTGGAGGAATGAACTCTAGATTTAATAACGCTCAGGATTCAAGGGAGTCAGCATTCAATCTATCTCAAGAAGAAAAGCAAGAAGAATTTCAATCATTTCTTGATGGTTCTGGCTGGTCTTCACTTGGCGCGTACGGCGCTGGCGTGGTCATTACCTCGCATACACAGACAATTGACTATCAGGGTCAGCCATATCAATTAAAACCGAGCATCCCTGCATCACTCGACGCGCCGTACATCGCGACCGGCGCATGGGCGACTGAAGGCGACAACTTTAAACTGGTTGGCGACAACTCTTTGCGCCAAGACCTTCTTTTAAATGGGTCGACCTTAAATGGATATGCACGCTCGGTTTTGGATAAGGCCATAACCACAGTAGGCGATGCGCTTGATACGACTCCAGTGAGCATGTGGGAACCAACTTTCGTTAACACTGTGACTGATCGCCCTGACCCGTTGAATCCTGCGGGATGGGATTGGGCGCCAGCATTCTCGGCGCTGGCGACATTCTCTGCAATTGTTGGACGGATTGAGGTAAGGGTTCCGAAGGAGATAACCATTAAGTCTCCGGTAACTGTAGACGTGAATCGAATTATGCTAGTCGGGCCAGGGAGAATAAACGGAAAGCTAGGAGTAGCTGGGCAGTACGCAGTTACTTTCACATCAGGAACTGCCTTATCGTACTTTCACACAATTGAAGTAGTACGAAACCTTGAGATTTTTGGCGACAATATCTGCCACGGCACCCGCTACATAGGCGCCCCTGACAATAGCGGTACTGTATCTCACCTACTTTTTAACAGCATGAACGTGGCGAACTTCAAGGATGGATACTCGTTCTTCAATAATGCATACATCCTTACTTTCTTGAACTGCGATGGGTGGAACTGTGACAGGGTGTTTTACATGCCGCCCGGAAGCGTGAATGCTGGTGAGCGCCTGACCTTTATAGGTGGCACGTACTACAACTCAAATATACTTGTCAGTGCCGGGTCAGGTGAGTGGTATTTTACAAACTGCTCTTTTGACTTCAGCAAAAAACTTATTTATACAAGCGCTACTGTTACAATTGTAGATAGCCACATCGAATTTTTAACCGGCGAGGGGCATGACAGCGTAATAGAAATTGAATATGCAAATTCCGCGAAAGCCTCGGTCTCTATTACTGGCGGTACGTGGTTAAACGTAGCAACTCTATCCCCGCACCTTGTGAAATTTGTTAACCCTACTAGTAGGCTTGCCTGCCAGTGCATTATCAAAGACGTATTAATGTTCAACGTGCGCCCATCGTCAGGCTACTGGGCGACAGGGCCGGGCAGGCTTACTACATCTGGTATCTCTTCGAGTTCTTGGACGGCGCGTATTGCACCGTTCACGAAGGTCGAGAACAACCTGCTAGCAGACGGCGGTTTTGAGGAAGCGGCTGCAACTCCAGTTGACGCGTTCTACGTCAGTGCCGACACTGGCGGGCTGACTAGCCGATTCAAGTCAGCCAATATTGAGGTTTCCACTTCAAGCGCATACGCCGCTAGCGGAACAAAATCAATGCTGATCAGGAAGACTGGTGGCGTACTGAGCAACGCTACAGTTTCTTTGCTTGTCCCTGTGAAAGAGAAAAACGTGGGGTTCAGGTTCAAGTTAAACAAGCCGGTATCTGGCGCAGGAACGCTGTACATAGAAACATACTGGGCTATCGCTAGCGGCCTGTACGGTGCGGCGCCCCCAGTTGTCAACAAGACTCTATTTGCTTCCTCAATAGCCAGCTACGTGTTCACTGGGGCCACGCCTGGCTGGGTTGATTACAAGGCGTTTACGGGTTTCGAGGATGCTTTCGGTGAAATAAAATACGACCGGACAACAAAAGAGCGGCCAGACTGGGCTAACAGTCTTCAGATTCGAATCGCATTGCGGGCGATGGACGGTTCTGTCACTCCGCAAGACTTGTATTTCGATAACTTTGAGGTGTTTGAACTATGAAATGGAATATAGGAGAGCGAGTTCGAAAGTACGAGATGGAGCCGTATCCAGAAAAAATCCCGGAGGACGACGAGCTGTGTACCGTGATTAACCGCGATGGTTGCGTGGGAACCGCTACCTGGAGTGTATTCAAAGATGGCTTTGTCGATATCCACTTCGGTGGGTACAAACCTGATACTACAGTATTGTTTTTCGGAAATAAATTCCCTCCACCGTATTAGTTGTTTTGGCGTCATAAACCCAATTCCACAATGCGCCAAACCTACAGAGGGGCGGCTCAAAATACTTTATTAATCAACAAACAAAAACCCCGCCTAATAAGCGGGGTTTTCTTTTAGTGGATTGTAGGCCCATTTGGTAGAGCTGTCGGCTCTTCTCCTTCGTAATTCAGCTCTGCGACTAAGACGTAATATTCTCCGTCTTGAGTAGGCGCCACTTCGATATTGAAGCCTTGTTCTGATAGCTCGACTACCAGATCAGCCATCGTTTCGTTGCTCGGAAAGAATTTGAGCTTAATGCGCTGGCTCATTTGACCTTCCTCCGAATAGTCTGAATCCCGCGACAGTTATTGCAGTACAGCAGCCCCTCAGAGCGAATAAACACTGCACCAGTACCAATCAGCTCATGCTTGCATTTGCATTGCTTAGGCTCAATCTCAAGGCTCTCACACCACTTAATTTCGCTATCTTTCATGTTCTAGCCTCCATCATTCTTGGCGAGTTTGTATCTTGCCCGAAATCTACCTTGATTGGAACTGGCAATTTGCACCGGATATTACCAAGCCAGTCCATTTTCGGCTCCATCATCCAGCGCGTACATTTCTTGAATTCGCGTACACGCTGATTATTATCTTGCGTCAGGTTGCTGATAACCATAACAGTTACAAGCACTATCATGCAAGGTAGCAATACGTGAACGCAGATCCATTTCATGGTTTTAGTCCGTTTAGTTTGATTGCGTCAGAAATGGCTGCGTTATATCCAGCTTTATAGTTCTTTGATCCGCGATCAATTGTAGTGAATGGCTCGACCTTCATTCGATCAGGCATCACCATCACCTCTGCCACCGCCGCATTTCCCGAACCACCGCACTCCCCGCACTCAGTGCCACCGCCCTCATAATGATTTTCGTGATAACCCCAGCCTTTGCATTCTTCGCATTGAGGATGGTCGGCGGGGTTGAGTGCGTCATTGACGCGATTAGCAAGATCTACTTTAAGCGCGGCAAAGCCGGTAGCCGCCTCGTTGATCACGTCGCATAGTAACTTTTTCAGGTCTGCTGCCCGCTGCTCTGCGACGGTCAGGCGCTGTTGTGCGTCGTCGTGAGCTTCGATCATTCGATCAAGGTGCCTGGTTGCTATGTCCAGCTCTTCCCGCAACGCAGCCTCACGGGCATTGCATTCGCGCAGCTCAAACCGCTGAGCATCATATAATTTCATAAAGTTTTCTTTCTGGCCCAGAAATGTCTTGCTGAGAATCTTTTCAGAAGCCAGATCAGCAGCCAAAGCCTCGTAACTCTTCGGGATAGTCATTATTCAGCACTCCGGGAGCGGGATTTGGCGCAGGCTTGCCAGATTTCCCATTCAGATTTGAAGTAATAAAGACCGCCATCATCTAGAACACCGCTAACAGAAGAGCATCGGCCCATCTCATGCATGGCATTCGCAAACAGCTCGCGCTCTTTGGCTTCGTCGTAGGCATGGCTTGCTACGTGATCTTCATGTAATACATAGAATCCTTCATCGCATTCATTGGTAGATCGATATGCTGCTGAGTAACGCTTAATACCCATAAATCCTCCAAAACTCTAATTATTTGCAATTCGACTCGTAGAATTTATCTACGCTCGGATAAGTACCTTCTTCGATCATCTTGCATTTGAATTCTTGTTCTTTTACAGCGTCCTCTAGCTGCATGTCACTCGCAGCCAGAAAGATACCGATCAGAACGAATGCAATTGCACCGTAATGATATTTAGTCATCTGACTCATCCTCGTTATCAAGACTAAGATCCATGCACTTCTGATCCTCTTCAAACTCAGATGCGTGTCGATCTAGTCGGCGCGACCATTCAAGACTTGAAAGTCTTTGGCTTTCTTTTGCATCAATTCCGCCTGTTACGAATGCACCTGAAATCATTCCTGCAATATGCTTAAATTCCTTTAGTCGCTCATTATTGGCGACAAACAGAGAGATTGAATACTTGTTCTTTTCACTTACAGATCCCTCGGTTGCGCACTCACTCATGATCTTAAGCAGCTTCTTGTAATCACGCGCATAACACAGCTTTTCCGGGCTTTCCGCAAACTTAATTCGATCATCGATCATTGATTGGAAATTTTTCATAATGTGTTGCTCCTATTGGCTTAGGACTTATATTAGGCGCGCACAGTCAGTCGGTCAAGCGATATCTGATAAAATGAAAATATATTTATCAGAGGCTTGACACATGCAAGTATCGAAGGAAGGAATTGAGGTGCTGCATGGCTACGAGTCGCTTCGACTTGAGGCTTATCTAGATCCATTGAGCAAGGATGGTAAGCCGGTAACGATTGGCTATGGCTCGACAGGGCCAGATATCAAGCTCGGTATGAAGTGGACTAAAGCTCAGGCAGATGAGCGATTTTCGCGCGATCTGGAGAAGTTTGAGAAAGGCGTATCGAGTTCGGTTCGCGTGCCTCTGGATCAGTGCCAATTTGACGCGCTGGTATCGCTAGCCTACAACATCGGTCTTGGTGCATTCAAAAGCTCGACACTGCTTAAGCTACTTAACAAGGCTGAATACTTTGAGGCTGCCGACCAATTCCTGGTCTGGTGCAATGCTGGCGGAAAGAAATCTAAAGGTCTTCTGGCGCGACGGGAGAAAGAGCGAAAGATGTTCTTGGGGATTCATTAAGTGTGGTGGCGAATCGGCTTAGGCGCGATTGCAGGCGCTCTAGCATCGTGGATTTACTGGTCTGCGCAGATGAGCGACCTAGAAGCATCTGTTGCGATAGACAAGCAGTCGATTTCAGATGAGTACGCGCTATCACTCGAAAGCATCAAAACTGAGTACGAGCGCAAGGCAAAGGAAGGCGCCGACATAGACAAGCGAGAATACGAGAAATTAACCAATGCTCAAGAAAGCCTTAAGCGCCTCAATGCTGATCTTAGCTCTAGCAATCTCAGGCTGTCAGTCAAGGCAAAGTGTCCCGCCAATTCCTCTAGCGTGCCCGGTTCCAATTCAACCGCCAGCCTGGATGATGCAGAAGTCAGAGCCGAACTTAGTCAAAAGGACGCTGGAGCTATTCTCGGAATAGCGTCTGACGGTGATGACGCTATCATTCGACATAACGCACTGATCGACTGGATCAAATCGCAGTCTTCCGCGCCAAAGCCTTAGCAATTCGCATGCGGTCGATTTCCCTGAATTCGTCCTCCTGCCACCCCTTACCTTGTGGAGCGATAGGCTGGTACTTGCAATATTCCAGCTCTATCCCTCTTACTCGAAGCCAATCCTTTAGATCGCGGGTTCTTTTCCATCCAGCTATGCGCGCAATCTCTACGGCGGTATTGGTAGCGCATAACCGCCTAGCTAGCTGCTCCACGGTCTCTCCAGTCGATTTAAAGTAAAGCCCTGCAACTGAGTCAGGGTTATTTATTATCGCCTCTCTAGCTGCATCACGGCCTTTCTTTGTTGTCTCGCCTTTTTCCTTGAACCCGTTACAGGCTCCAGGATTAGGCCATTCAATCTCTACACCTTCACGCTTCATCAGCGCCCGGAAAGTGCTCGGGTATTTGTAGCCGATGATGCGAGCAGTTGTATTGCAGCCGTAATTATCCTCAGCAAAACCCCTGACCACATTCCAGAATGAATCTAGATACTCCTCCTCTACCTGCTTCTTTATCTCGTCATGCACGAGCATAATTCCTTTTCCGATTTTCTTTAGACTGCCAGCCTGCGTTTTTAGGTGGAGGAACGTTTAGCTTTGTCAGTGAGAATACACGGTCAAGGTCTGAGCTGTCTTTGTAATAGCGCCCCCTTACAGTCCTAGTAGATAACCCCAGGTCTCTAGCGTGCTGAGCAAGCGTTGCGATCTTTCCGTTGTAGTCAATCTTTAGATACTTGGGATTCTTTCCGCACAGATTCGCGATATGGGCTAGCAGGGCATCCGTGCATTTTCCGCGTCTGCTCTCCTTTTCCTCTTTGGCGAAAATCGAATCGCTTCCCTTCACAAACTCAATGTCGATCTTATGTCGTTTGATCAGCCTGATAAATGAAGGGTAAGATGCATAACCTAATATTCCGCTGATCGCGTATTTGCTATGTCCATCCTCTGCATACCCGCGCACAACATCCCAAAAAGGCTGGCCATATTCCTCTTCTACTTCATCTATAACCGATCTTGCCATTAGTAAGATTTCCTTGAAGGGTATTTTCCACTGAAGAACACATAATCCAGGTTATTCGGGTCATTCTTATACCTGAAATATGCACAGGCTCTAGATATTCCTGCTCGCCTGGCATGGCCAGAAATAAGATCCACAACACCTTGGTACTCGATTCTAATCACATCTGTGCGTGCGTCAAGGTTTCTTTTCAGGGCTGCTCGCATCGAATCTGTGAATCGCCCTTTCTGATCCTTACGCGCCTCCTTGAAGCAGACAGAATCCGGGCCTTTTACAAACTCAATGTCAGGGCGATACCGATCTAGCTTCCTCAGAAAGCATGATGACGTGTTGTAGCCTAGAATCATGGCTGTAGCAGTCTTACTATAGCCGTCACGCGCAAAACCCTCTACGACGCTCCAGAACGGCTCGCCAAACTCTTGTTCGACCTCGCTTACAACCGACCTAGCCATTTTTATTCCTCCAAAGAAAAGCCGCTATCTCTAGCGGCTCTGATTTACTTTACGCACCTGTCGAGCCGAAGCCACCAGATCCGCGAGCCGTTTGTTTAAGGCTTTCTACCACTGTGAATTCAGCGGTAAGCACCGGAACAAGCTTTCCTTGTGCAATACGATCACCCTTTTCAACACGATAGATGCCGCCGTTATCAATTGCAAGCTTTACTTTGATTTCGCCAAGATACCCGGCGTCAATCTGGCCTACGCAATTCGACAGACGCACATCATTATTAAAGCCATGGCCCGAACGACTGTAAATCTCTACGCAATAACCCTCTGGAATCTCAAACGCAAGACCCGTAGAAACGATCAGTGGCGCATTACGAGACACCGCACCATCCGAGTCCGCGTAAATATCAAAGCAGGCCGAACCCTCGATTGCGTATGTCGGTACTTTCGCCGTGTCAGTCAGCAGCATTACGTTTAGGTTCATTTCTCTCTCCAAAAGAAAGCCGACCATTAGATCGGCTTGGAATATTGATTTAAGCTGTTAGATCAGAATGGGATGCTTTCGTCGAACGAATCGAAGTCAGGCGAAGGATTTGGAGCTTGCTGTTGACGTTGTGGCGCCTGTTGTTGGCGAGGCGCTTGTTGTTGACCTCCTTCTGCCTTACCGCCAACCAGATGAATCGTGCTAACCCGAACTTGCAAGTAAGTCTTGCCATCATGCTCGCGAGTGGAAAGCTCTCCAGTAATCGCAACTTGCTGACCCTTGGTCAAATAATCAATCAACTTCGACTCTGCTTGTTTACCCCAAAGCGAGCAGGCAATCCACATTGTCTGAGCTTTATCTCCAAAACCAGACTTAACCGCGACACTAAAATTCGCAACTGTCGAGCCGCCAGTCGAGTTAACTTTAACGTCACCGCCCAAATTCCCCGTAAAACAAAAAACATTCATTATTCAGCACCTTCTTCAATTACAACAGGATTCTTAATTGCGTTCTTTTGTTCTTCTGTCAGCGCGCCGGACTGTTCTACCCGAGCGATAATCTGATCAGTTGTAGCCTTTCCGTCTGCGATCATTTTAAGCCATGCCGGGAGATTTGCAACAAATTTCTGATCGTCGTACATCTGGATAGCGAGTTTCTTTACGGTGTAAGGAGTTCGCTTGCTACGAGTAGTCGTCAGCGAAACAACCATGTCATTCTCAATATGGCTCAAGTGAGAAATACGAATTCCGCCAACTGCTACACCGCCGAAACGAACTGCAGGATCGCAGTAAAGAGTCATCGACTTGCCAATCCAATCGCCGCCGTTATCGCCGTATGCAGCAATCAGGATTCTGCGCATTGACTTGCACGGATACCATGGCTTGCTGTTTTCAAGATGCACAGCCACTGGTGACTCTGCATCACCACGCTTAACGGCGATAATCTTTACAGTCTCGCTACCCGCCAAAAAGTCGTCTGCGTTACGTCGATCAGACTTAGGTGCAACTGTGTCGCGTAAACTGGATACGTCACTCATTATTAATCCTCCAAACCGTTAACTTCTAGACTTTCTTCGTATTGGCTGATCTGCCAGTTAGGCAATCCGATCAGTGTCTCCATGTCGCAATCATCATACCCATGCCAGACGCCAGACTCAAGACATTCCGCGTATTTATTTAGGGCCGCTCGATATTGCGAGCGACCAATCTCAATCGACTCGTCATCAAGCCGGTAGCACATGACGTTATAGGGCGCCTTGCTCTCGACCGCAACAAAGCCGAAGCCTTCAAGCTTGTCACCTGTAGCCCACTCAAAGGTATCCATGTAAAACGCAGCCTGGAACGCATAGCCGTATTTTGCAATCGCGTTACTGAACCCGCGATGACTGGCATCAACCGTTGTTTTCAGGTCGGGTGAGAATCCACGATTAAGCAGTCGGTCGAATCGGCATCGAACCAATACGCCAGTTTCTGGATCTTTGGCGTATACAGACAGCTCATTCCGGCCTTCTTCCTCATATAGCCACTTGTTAGCGACTGGATTGGCTTTGACTGCGCGCTGCATTTGTAGGATTTGGAACCTATCCAAATTGGTAAGCACGTTATCTGCGCCATGTTCGGCACACAGCGCCTTGTATTCACTTGAGCGACGATCTTTACCCTGCGGCAGGAAAGCATACTGCTTAGCAAACAAATCAGGCTCAAGGATCGCTGCGTGAGTTGCGCTGCCGGTGAACATTGAAGCAGTCTGCTTAAATTCCCCATGCTTGTAGTGAGCCGGACTAACCGCGATCTTCTTCAGGCCAGTACAGCTAATCCCAGCGCCTGAGTGATAATCGCTATTCGACAGCTGGTCGCTTGTGTAGATTCCAGGTTTCATTCGTCAGCACCCTTCTTCGGCTTGCAAAATATCTCACCGAAGCTATTTGAGACTGCATCCATTCCAGCTTCAATGCATATTGCATAATCCTTTGCAGCTACTTCTGGCTTGTTCCGAAGATCACAACCAGCCAATAAAGACATTGCACACAAGAATATAATCATTTTCATTTCCCCAGCTCCTTTGCATATTCAGGAATAAACTCTCGCTTCGGGATCAAATGACACCGCACGCGAAACGAACAAATATACTTAACCTCATCCTTGCTCAATCCGACAGCTTTTGCAATCCTTATTTCTGGCCATCCGCAAAGGTCTTGTAGGCTGCGACAGATAAGAACCTGCTCACCTGTGCCAACTGTAGGCTTGTGACCTCTGCGCACCTTCTCCGGTGGCTTCTCGTGGTTATCTCGCTCATCCTTGCGAATGTCGTCCAGCATATTGCGCAAAACTCCATTAAGGTGCATGGCGTTATGCTCGGCGCGCATTGAAATTCCGGTTTTCATTGCTGGCCTCGTGCTTTTGATATAGCTGCCCGCGCAAATAGGATTTCACTTTCAACGGAGATTGAATCATCCTCGCCGCGATCAATGATCGGTTCTAGGCGACAAAGCATTGCCTCTGCCATTTCAAGCGCCTCAAGCAGATCCGGTGCGGCTGCGATTAGGTATGCGTTAGCCCTCCCTTCCGCCATGCGATCAGGATTTGATGAGTTGATAAATCCAATGCTTAAACCAACATCATGCTGACCACAGATTGGCACGCACTCCATACGCGGCATGTTAGTCCAAGGCCCTGGCGTAAATTTATTAGACTCGCTCATTTCAATTCCTCCAGTTCGTTTTTAGAATAAGCAGACTCTACACGGTTTTTTGCAATTTCAAAATACTTTTCGTCCATTTCGATGCCGATGAATTTTCGGCCTGTATTTGCGCATGCTGCGCCAGTCGTGCCGCTTCCCATGCAGTTGTCGAGGATTGTCATGCCTTCGTGCGTGTAGGTGCGGATCATGTACTCCATAAGCGCGACAGGCTTTTGCGTGGGGTGCAGTTGCCCATCTTGGTATTTAGCATCTTTGAAGTATTGAACACTACGAGGGAATCTGGATCCGTCAGCTGAACCGTTGCGTATACTCCCCGTGCTAAATTCGGAACTCTCCCCTGGCGTTGCTCCTTTGGTAGGCTTGTAGGGTTTGCCGGGTGTTTTTTGAGGAAAATACTCTACTGATTTTTTCCCGAACACTAAGACGGATTCGTGACATTTCATCGGCCGTTTGTTTGCCCCTGCGTGACCTGTGCCAGTGGATTTTTCCCATACCCACTCGTACCTGAACCATTTGGGGTTGCTCATAACCAAAGCACTAGTAAATGGCTGGCTCGCGGTTAAGACAATGGCGGCGCCAGGCTTGCATACTCTTTTGTACTCAGACCACATTGGTGCAAAGGGAATAATCGAATCCCACTTGCACGCCGTAGTCCCATACGGCAAATCACAAAGAATCATATCCACCGAACCATCTGGAATCTGCTTCATCAGCTCCAGACAATCACCTTTCATGAGTTTAAACATTTTTATCCTCCAGTTTCATTAATTTTTCTAGCAGCTCGATTGCCTGACCGTGCCAATCTGCGCGTTTTTGGTAGTGCTTGTTTAAATCCTTTGGCCCGTTCGTTTCCTTGTAGGCCGCACAAGCTTCCATTCCTTTTCGGTGGAAGTCAATTAGATCTTGGATTTTCATTCGGCATCTCTCTTATATCCGTCCATGGCTATACGCGCACGGAAGAGGAAGCAATGTATCTGACTTCACTCGGGCGTATCTAGGTTTTGCCCATCCGTCCGTGCTGTTGCAAAGCATTGATTTAGTCCATGTTTCAGACTGCTTTATCACCATTACGAGCTTTCGCTTTCCGCAAACTATTGCGTAGGCCTTTTCGTAAACTCTAAATTCCCTCATCTGCTCACTCCCTTCTGATGCAGCCAAGATTATTCCGTGTTTCGCTGTGCGTCAAGGGGAATTTTGGGGTATTGCGTAAATATTTAAATGTGTTAATATTGCCACTCGATTGTTAACGACCAAGCGGAAAACACGTAATGATGCTGCTAGAAGACATACAAGAAGCCCTAAAGGATCGCAAAATCAAAATGGTAGCCGAGGCGACCGGCCTTCACTACAACACTGTTAGACAGCTCGCAAGCAGTCCTGATGCCAACCCTACATACAAGGTCGTAAAAGCCCTTAGCGACTACCTGGAGCGCAAATGATGAAGATTAAACAGTCATACGAAACCGAAACATTCACATCGTTAGCTGGTTATTACGTTATCAAGCAGGAATGTGAATTTGTAGAGCGGATCACGCTCCTTACTCCTGAGCAGATGCGATTACTGATTGTTGACATGGAAGAACACCTTAAGGATTTGTCGTGGAGCGAGCCTGAAGAGGTTGAGCAATGAGCCTAAAAGGATGGATCAAGATTCATCGGTCTCTGTCTGATCACATGATCGCATCTGACCCTTCAACGCTGTCTGTCTGGATTCATTTGCTGCTTCTTGCCAACCATAAAGAGACCAAGAGGATGATCAATGGTCGAGTGGTTGTGGTTCAGGCTGGTCAATTAATAACCAGCAGAAAGAGCCTTTCAGCCAAAACTGGCGTAAATGAGAGCAAGGTTGAACGCATCCTTTCGATGCTTAAAAGTGAACAGCAGATTGAACAGCACGGAACGTCAAAATTCCGAGTAATATCAATAGTTAAGTGGGGTGAATACCAGCTTGATGAACAGCAAGATGAACAGCAGATAGACAGCAAACGAACAGCAGATGAACAACAGATGAACACACCGGGAGAAGTATCTAGCGATACTAAGAATGGAAAGAATGTAGAGAATAAAGAATCTATTGTGTCAACGTCTATTTTTGAGTCGGCATGGAAGCTGTACCCGAAGCGAGAAGGCAGCAATCCGAAGAAGTCAGCAGAGGGCGCATGGAATTCCAGGATCAAGGAAGGCGAGAGTGAGCAAGTAATGCTGGACGGCTTGGCTCGATACGTGACATTCTGCGACGTGAAAGAAAATACAGGCACAAGCTACGTGATGCAGGGCGCCAGATTCTTTGGCACCAAGAAGGAATATCTTGGTGACTGGAAGGTTGCGGCGCCCAAAGCATCACGACACAACGGATTCTCAACAACCGATTACCTTGCAGGAGTAGAACTCGATGAGTTTGGACAAGCAACAATCTGATCTGCCACATCCGTACTTTGCACGATTCGTTTCGCGCCCGTTTACCTGTGAAACTCACGGAGAAGTCACTGAGGCATCAAACGACAGTGGAAAGACGTACCGTGGATGCTCATTGTGCGAATCAGAAGGCCATCGCAAGGCAGAGAAAGACAAGATTGATGCAGAGCTAGCGCTTATCAATTTGCGCAGCTTGAGAGAGCGTACAGAGGCTTGCAGGATTCCACTTAGATTTGCCGATAAGGACTTCTCCAATTTCTCTCCTAGCTCTGAGTCGAGCAAAAAGAATCTGGCATCGTGCAGGGATTATGCGGATAGGTTTCGCGAACACTTCGATGCTGGCCGATGCCTGATCTTGTCTGGCAGTGTTGGCACCGGAAAGACTCACTTGGCGATTGCGATTGCTAGACAGCTTCTGCAGGAGACAAAGGCTTGGGTTCGTTACACGACTGTTAGCGGCCTCCTAAGCGAAATTAAGGCAACGTACAGCCAAGGTTTCGACTCAAGCGAGCAACTGGTAATGGATGGCGTCATAGATCCAGATCTATTGATTCTTGATGAGGTTGGCACGACAAAACAGTCAGAGTTTGAAATGTCCACTCTGTTCAACCTGATTAACGCCCGGTACGAGCGCATGGTGCCGACAATCGTAGTATCTAACCTAAGCCTTGCAAATATCTCTGACGCGCTAGGTGAGCGCTGCTATGACCGTCTGCGCGAGGGTGGAGGTATCGGCCTGATCTTTATGGGCGAATCAAACCGAAAAAAGAAATAGGTTGCGCGCAGAACGATCAGCCCATAAGATCGCAAAATAATTAGCTGGAGTGGAAAACATGAGAGACCCGTTTAGTCTTGAGGCAGAACAGGCAGTATTGGGCGCGATGATGAAGGCGCCAGAAATGATCGACCTGTTAGCGACTGATATTTCTGCCAAAGACTTCTACTGGCAGGATAACGCTGACGTATTCAAAGCGATCATGGAGCTAAATTCGCTTAATCGGAATATCGACTTTCTTACTGTTGGCGAGCACATCGGCAATCTTGATAACGGTAATGGCGGCCCAGCGTTCGCCTACTGCGCGGAAATCCAGAACGGTACGCCTAGCACTGCTAATGCCGAGCAATACGCCAGAATCGTGCGAGAGCGGTCTATGGATCGTGCTTTGATCGCGATGGCTCAGGATATTCACGAGATTGCGCATAGCACCATGCAATCCGAGGATAAAATCTCGCAGACACAACTAAAGATCCTTGGAATCGATGCAGAATCAGCGCAAGACGAAACCGTAGAAATACTTGATTCAATCCTGAAACATATGGACGTTCTTGAAGCGCGACTTAATAGCGATGGGTCGATTACTGGCATCGCTACAGGTCACGATGAATTCGATCAGCACACTGGTGGGCTTCAGAACGGATATTTGTACATTGTTGCTGGCAGACCAAAAATGGGCAAGACGAGCCTTTCTATGAATTGGTGTCAGCACGCCGCATTTCGTGAGCATAAGCACGTCCAGATGTATCACCTAGAAATGACAGAATCTCAGGTCATGGATAAGTTGCTTGCTGCTTAAGCAGGCATTCCATTGGATGCGTTCAAGTCTGGAGCCGCCGCATCCGACTATGCGCCACAATTGATGGCGGCAATCTCAAAGATTCAGGATTCAAAACTAAGCTCTTCCTACCGATCAAACTGGACGATGACTCAGATCCGGGCAGATGCACGACGAAAGAAGCGAAAAGGCAAGCTGGATCTTATTGAGATTGACCACTTGGGCCTGCTTAGCGGAGAAGACCCTAAAGAAAATATGGTTGCAAAGGTTTCGGATATTTCTCGACAAGCAAAGCTGATGGCGAAAGAGCTGGATGTTCCGGTTATTCTTATCTCTCAGCTAAACCGTGGTCTTGAGCAGCGCCCGAACAAGCGTCCAGTACCATCTGACTTGCGAGATTCTGGCACGCTTGAGCAGGATGCCGACATGATTATCTTTGTGTACCGAGACGAGGTTTATCATCCTGACACTGATCGCAAGGGTATAGCTGAAATCATCATTGGCGCGGCTCGTGACTGCCCGCCGGAGACGTTCTTTGCCAACTTCCAAGGAAAGTATTCTCGATTCGTAAAGCTAGACCCGGCGACCATGCAAGGCTGGGATGAAGACGACTTCGATCCGCCGAGCAAAGGCGATAAACCACTGAGGCCGACATACTAATGTCCCACAACCTAGCAAATCTACCGCAACACAAACGCGAATCAATCGAGGAGCATAAAAAAGAATGCCTTAAACGCTGGCATGAGGCTAAAGACTATGCCATATTGATTCACATCGGGCTTAAGGGTAGGAAAGGGCGGATGTGGGCAGAGCGCGAATTGTCCAAAAGGCCTGATATTGAAAAACAAGTGCGCGAAAATCTAAATAAATTGCTGAAGGGTTGAGAGATGAAAGACTATAGAGAATTAAAGAAGCTGGCAGAGGCTGCAACACAGGGAGAATGGAGGCATGATACAAAATCCGGAAAAATTGGAGCTGTTGAGGTTGATGGTTACGATATTGTCCAGGTTCAAAGTCGGAGAAGGTTCGATCATGCAAGTCGTAACGCAGACGCCGCTTTCATAGCGGGTGCAAACCCTTACTCCGTTATGTGTCTGATTGATGATAACGAAGAAACGAGGATGGATGCAGCTAGGTATCGTTGGCTTAAATCTACGCACTGGTTTGATGTTTCACTTTGTGCTTATGGTGATATTTGCTGTGGCGATGGTGATTTTGATGAAATTGATGATGTCATTGACGCCGCAATGGGTAATAAAAGTTGATCCGCCTAACCCTGCCATATCCGCCAAAGGAACTTAACCCGAACCAGAAAGTTCACTGGGCGGTAAAGGCTAAGCACGCTAAGTTGTGCCGATCAATTGCAAAGGGTATCGCGATTCAATATAAAGGCGATGTTCCGATTGGC
>Ga0224736_1109_pt1 | contig 16251 bp, 11 predicted proteins | sample IA12soil_MG_GH6A_FD_161628 | JGI IMG/M metagenome (GOLD analysis project Ga0224736, IMG submission 161628) | Enriched cells from agricultural soil in Iowa, United States - IA12soil_MG_GH6A(-) | ecosystem: Environmental > Terrestrial > Soil > Agricultural land | place: USA: Iowa | collected 2017-05-08
TCCAATGTACAAAATGTGGATATGAGAAAAGCATTAATATATTCTGATAATATTTATTTTGCTCAAGAAGCGTTAGAAATGGGAGAAAAAACCTTTAGAAATGGATTGAATAAGTTTATCTTTGGAGAGGATTTAGATTTACCAATTGCAATGAATCCAGCGCAAATATCAAATCATCAGTCCTTTAATACAGAAATTTTACTAGCAGATACGGCATACGGACAAGGAGAATTATTGATTTCCCCAATACAACAAGCAGCTATGTATACCGTTAATAAATATGGTTTAATTTTGTTCTTTTTTCTTTCCACTCTGCTATTCAACCTACTTTCCCTCCATCTCCTCGAATCAAATTACTACAAACGTAGTATTTTTAACAGCAATCACGCAAAAATAATTCCGTCATCTGAGTCGGATCTTTCTTTGATTTCTAGAATTATTTCTTTAATTGAGTGCGTTGTACACAATTCAATAGATTCCCCAAAATTTTCATGGTCTATCCATTAGTGATTCACCAGGGACAATCGCTTCTGTATAGTCAATAAACAGTGAAATGAAATGGAACCATTATCGTTCCCTTGTAATATTTTTCTTGTTTAACTCAATGTATATGCATTGTTTATCACCCGAAAATACTACACTTGTAGTAATTTAATTAACATAACATTTGATAAAGATCAATGAAACAGTTGAAATAGCTATTATAAGATATAACATATAGACAATATACACATTCCATTCAAATTGAATAACATGTTATTCTGGAATTTATTACTTAATGAATACAAATACTACATTTGTAGTATTTACTATATCATAAAGAATCCTTTATTTAAAGTAAAAATATGTAACTTAGTCAAAGTTACATATTTTTATGTATTAAACTTCGTTATTCATGCTTTTTCGATCAGCTACACAATTAAAAACTAGTATGTCTATTTCCTAATACTATTTGTACTCCTTGAATATTCAATCTCATGCCTAGTATTTCTATTCTATTTAAAAACTCTTGCAGCTTGAACTGCTTTTTTCCAGCCATCATAAAGCTCTTCCCTTTTTGCCACTGTCATATCTGGTTCAAATTGACGGTCAACATGCCATTGTGAAGCGATTTGTTCCTGATTGCTCCAAAATCCCACTGATAAACCAGCTAAAAATGCAGCGCCAAGAGCCGTTGTTTCATTTACTTTTGGTCGCTCCACCCTTACCCCTAATATATTGCTTTGAAACTCCATTAGAAAGTTATTTTTTACCGCACCACCGTCTGCACGAAGTGTTTTTAATGAAATACCGGAGTCTGCTTCCATTGCCGTTAATACATCTCTCGTTTGATAGGCAAGTGATTCCAGTGTTGCACGAATAAAATGCTCTTTTGTTGTTCCTCGTGTCAGCCCAAAGACCGCTCCGCGCACATCACTATCCCAGTATGGTGTTCCTAGACCAACAAAGGCAGGCACCACATACACACCATCCGTAGATTCAACTTTTGCAGCATATAGTTCACTATCACTTGACTCGTTAAACATGCGCATACCATCTCGCAACCATTGAATAGCAGAACCAGCAACAAAAATGCTGCCTTCTAAAGCATATTCCACTTTACCGTTAATGCCCCATGCAATTGTTGTTAATAGACCATGTTGAGATTTAACTGCCTGTTCACCAGTATTCATGAGCATAAAGCAGCCAGTGCCATAAGTGTTTTTCGCCATGCCAGGATGATAACATGCCTGACCAAATAAAGCTGCTTGCTGGTCGCCTGCAATCCCTGAGATGGGAATCTCATGCCCGAAAAAATGGGAGGCGGATGTTTTTGCGTAAACCTCTGATGATGGACGAACGTCCGGGAGTAAAGATTTTGGTATTGTTAAGAGCTCCAGTAATTCTTCATCCCATTTTAATTCGTAAATATTAAACATTAGCGTTCTGGATGCATTCGAATAGTCGGTAACATGTGTTTTGCCGCCTGATAGCTTCCAAACTAACCAGGTATCGATTGTACCAAATAATAGCTCCCCATTCTCCGCTTTTGTACGTGCACCATCTACATGATCCAGTATCCATTTAACCTTGGTACCGGAAAAATAAGCATCGATTAATAGTCCGGTCTTTTCTTTGAATAAATCATTGTATCCTTTTGTTTTTAAGTCCTCACAAATATCGGCAGTTTGTCTTGATTGCCATACAATCGCATTATATATCGGCTGTCCTGTTTCTTTTTCCCAAACAACAGTTGTCTCTCTCTGATTCGTTATCCCAATTGCAGCAACTTGATTTGGTTTAATTCCTGATTCAGAAAGAACGGTTGCAATAACAGCAAGTATCGAACCCCAAATTTCATTTGCATTATGCTCCACCCATCCCGGCTTTGGGAAAATCTGTGTAAATTCCTTCTGTGCTTTATGAACGATTTTGCCTTTGTGATCAAATAATATTGCGCGCGAGCTTGTTGTCCCTTGATCCAGTGATAGTATATATTGTTCCATTATGATCTCCCTCGTAGAATATAAATTGTAGTTGTTTTTAATTTTTATTACTTCAAAAATAACACGGCATATAAAAATAATCTATGAAAACATAAAAAACATGAGACAGTGACGAGACTGCTTCATGTTTTTTATGTTTTCATAGATATAACCAAAGAGTTTTTTATGTGACAATTGGATTCATTAGATACTGTCTAGGACTCCCAAGCTGAATAGACCCATTGTATTCTGGGAAAATGGTATCAAAATGAATCATAATTGGTGCATCTAATAGTAACGGATAATTCTTAAGAAATTGCTGATCTGCTGTTACAAGTGCCCGAATCAATTTTGGCAGATCTTTTTGAAATATCATGCAGCGGACTTGTGTCAGCCTTCGGTCGTTATCGGATCCCTTTATGCTTATTTTTCCTTTAAGAGCATATTCCCCCATGAACGTTACCCATTCTGCTTGGAGGATTTCTGTTAAATTTGAATCCACTGTTAAGTTGCTAAATTGGTTACTAATGGATAAAAATAAGTTCCCTGTATATTCAGACTGTGAAAATGTATATTTTCGTCCTTCCAATGGGTAAAAAGCTGTCGCTGGAGGAGCAATATTCACTGAAAATGTTTCAGATGTCCATTCGCTCACGATAAGCATCCCCTTTAATCAATATACTTAACACAGTATATGATACTTGCCTAGAAACGGTTACCTTTTTACCCAATTTGTCTTGATTAATACCCACTTACCATTTTCATAAAACCAAGTTGCTGTTAGTATGCCTAATAAATCAGCATGATAGGATCCGCTAATTTGTCTGTACGATTTTAGACCGTAACCTTTTCCTTTCACTTTTACAATCTTATGCATGGCAACGGGATCAATCATTAATTCGGACGGTTCATTCAATTTACCATTTTCCTGATATAGCCCTATTTGTACATAATCTTTTTTGCGCTTTGATACGTCTAAGTGAATGACTTCCTTTGTTTCCGCAATATTTAGCATCGCTTTAAAGTTATTTTCAAATTGCCCTTGTAGATCTATTGGAGGTGGCAATGGAATATCAACTGCCTGATAATTTTTTATAGTGTTAAGATGATAATGATATATGCCGCCGCTTCCTCCAGTTGCACTGGATGCTAGCATATCTTTAATCCCATCATGATTTAAATCAACAAATTGAATTTTCGGTTGTAATCCTGGACTATAATCAATAGTTATTTTAGAATGCTTTGGAAAGACAATTTCCGCCCATATTTTTTTAAAGAAAGTTTGTCCCTTTTGATATGGGATACCTTTTAATATAATCTTATCCTTTTTTCCATCCCCATTTATGTCCTCTTTATATGTTTTAATAACGGTGCTTACTGGGGTAGCTTCTTCACCGGCATAAGTAATAGCAACAGTTGTAAAACTCAGCATGAAAAAGGCCGTAATGGCTAGTAAATATTCTTTTTTCATTCTATAATCTCCTTTTTCTCCGATTGTTACTATTATTGGCAAATAGTTAGAAAGTATGTAAATTTTCCCTCCCTTTAATAAAAAACAACTTGCCACCAAAGTGACAAGTTGAATTTGGTATTATTCGAACAGTAGTGAGTACCATTCTTGTAATCTCTTTATGAATAAAAATTAGTCTTCTTCTTTTTTGCAGAGTGTATCTTTCCAAATGACAATAGTAGCCCCGTTTTCCGACTCATCAAAAATAAAGGAACCGTTGGAATATCGATCGTTTGCACGCATTTCACCGATATGAATCTGTTCAATATTATTTTTTTCAGTTTGGACAAAGATTGAATCGTTCAGTTCCACAATATCCATACCTGCAATTCGATGTGGGTTATTTTTTAACTCTCGCAGCATTACCACTCCGCGTTTTGCGCGTGTAGTTTTTTCGAATTCAGAGAGTTTCATCTTCTTGATCGCACCTCTTTGAGTAGCGATGAATATGAATTCCTTCTCAGGATTGGAAATAATTTTTCCGGAGACGACAAAATCGCCTTCTTTTAGATTAATTCCTTTCACACCAGCAGCTCTAGCTCCTACAATATTTACTTCTTCCTCATTGAACCATAATCCATAGCCAAAATAAGTTGCAAGGAATACATCCATTTTTCCATCAGTCAGATGAACATCTACTACTTCATCATCGCCTTTTAAATTGATGGCAACTAACGGTTTAGAATATCTTTGTGCATTATATTGATTTAACTCTGTCTTTTTTACCATGCCATTTTTCGTTACGAATAATAAGAACTGCGCTGCAGAGAAATCCTCTATATTCACAACTTTAACGATTTGTTCATCTCTTTCTATCGGGACAATATTTGCTATATGCTGTCCGAGGTCTTTCCAACGTATATCCGGCAATTCATGCACTGGACAATACAAGTAATTCCCTTTATTTGTAAACAACAAGATAACATTAGTTGTATTTACTTCTTCTTGGAATAACAAGCGATCCGTTTCTTTAATAGCTAAATCAAGCCCATTAGACGCTGTATAAGAACGAATACTTGTCCGTTTTACATAGCCATCTTTCGTGACGGTAACCATTACATCTTCATTAGGAATCATTACCTCTAAATTAATTTTAATTTCTTCAATTTCATCTTCAATTTTCGTTCTGCGCTCATCGGCATACTTCTTTTTAATTTCTTGTAATTCTTTTTTGATGACCTTTAATAAATTTTTTTCACTATCAAGAATAGCGGTTAATTCTTCGATTTTTTTGTTAAGTTCCATTGCTTCTTTTTGAAGCGCAGTAATGTCTGTATTGGTTAAGCGATAAAGTTGCAACGAAACAATGGCTTCTGCCTGGGGCTCAGTAAATTCATATTTAGTAATTAAGTTATCCTTTGCATCACGCTTATCTTTTGAACTACGAATAGTTGCAATTACTTCATCTAAAATAGATAAAGCCTTCATAAGTCCATCTACAATATGCTGACGATCAACTGCTTTTTGCAAATCGAATTTCGTTCGCTTTGTAACAACATCCTTTTGATGATCAATATAGGAGTCCAGCAATTCACGAATACCGAGCAATTTTGGACGGCGGTCATGGATTGCAACCATATTAAAGTTATAAGATACTTGTAAGTCGGTATTTTTGAATAAATAGTATAAGACACCTTCTGCATCAGCATCTTTTTTTAATTCTATCACGATGCGTAATCCTGTTCGGTCTGTTTCGTCACGAACTTCTGAAATACCTTCTACTTTTCGATCTAGTCTTAATTCATCCATTTTCTTGACTAAATTCGCTTTATTGACTTCATATGGTATTTCCGTAATGACAATTTGCTGTTTTCCGCCTCGTACATCTTCAATCACAGTCTTTCCGCGGACTACCATTTTTCCTTTTCCCGTTTCATATGCTTTTTTAATTCCGTCAATTCCTTGAATAATTCCGCCAGTTGGGAAATCTGGCCCTTTAATGATTGTCATAAGATCTTCTACTGTACAATCAGGACGCTCAATGCGCATAATGGTTCCGTCTATTACCTCACCAAGATGATGTGGAGGTATGTCTGTTGCATAACCTGCTGAAATACCGGTTGAACCATTTACCAATAGATTTGGGAAACGGGCTGGTAAGACGGTTGGTTCTTTGGATGTATCATCGAAATTCGGAATGAAATCAACTGTGTCCTTATCAATATCCAGTAAAAGTTCGGATGCGATTGCCGAAAGACGTGCCTCGGTATAACGCATTGCAGCTGGAGGATCTCCATCAATACTACCGTTGTTACCATGCATTTCTACTAAAACATTGCGTACTTTCCAATCCTGGCTCATCCGCACCATGGCATCATAGACAGAGGTATCCCCATGCGGATGGTAATTACCAATAACATTTCCGACTGTTTTAGCAGATTTCCGGAATCCTTTATCTGCTGTGTTTCCCTCTACATGCATCGCGTATAAAATACGTCTTTGTACGGGCTTTAGACCGTCCCTAGCATCGGGAAGGGCACGATCTTGAATAATATATTTACTGTATCTGCCAAAACGATCACCAATTACTTCTTCTAAAGGTAAATCTTGAAAACGTTCAGCTGTTGACATTAGATATGTTCCCCTCCTTCGACCGTAAGATTTTCATTCTCCAAGATGCTTTGATCTTCTTCTAAACCAAAGGCCACATTATTTTCTATCCATTTTCGCCTAGGTTCCACTTTATCCCCCATTAAAGTAGTGACTCTCCGTTCCGCTCTTGCAGCATCATCAATTCGTACACGGATTAAAGTTCTTGATTCGGGATCCATGGTTGTTTCCCATAATTGGTCTGCATTCATTTCACCAAGACCTTTATAGCGCTGTAGCATGTAACCTCTTCCGACCTTTTTAATAACCGATTGCAGTTCATTTTCAGTCCATGCATACTCGATTACTTCTTTTTTACCGCTTCCTTTACTTACTTTGTAAAGTGGCGGCAGTGCAATATAAACCTTGCCCGCTTCAATTAATGGCCGCATGTAACGGTAAAAGAATGTAAGCAGCAGTACCTGGATATGGGCACCGTCTGTATCAGCATCCGTCATGATAATTACCTTGTTATAATTAACATCCTCTATATTAAAATCAGGTCCGACACCCGCTCCAATCGTATGAATGATGGTATTGATTTCTTCATTCTTGAAAATATCTTGAAGCTTGGCCTTTTCCGTATTGATTACTTTTCCACGAAGCGGGAGAACAGCTTGAAAACGACGATCCCGTCCTTGTTTTGCCGAACCGCCGGCCGAATCACCCTCCACTAGGTATAATTCATTTTTCTCAGGGTTTCGTGATTGTGCAGGAGTAAGCTTTCCAGACAGGATATTTTCCGCTTTCTTTTTCTTTTTCCCGCTGCGCGCTTCCTCTCTGGCTTTTCTAGCAGCTTCTCGCGCTTGAGCAGCTTTTATGGCTTTTTTAATTAATAAATTACTGGCATCAGGATTCTCTTCGAGAAAATAAGCTAGATGCTCTGATACGACGGAATCAACAGCAGAACGCGCTTCACTTGTACCTAGCTTCCCTTTCGTTTGTCCCTCAAATTGAAGAAGCTCTTCAGGAATACGAACAGATACTATTGCAGATAGTCCTTCACGAATGTCTGTTCCATCTAAATTTTTATCACGCTCTTTCAAGAGGTTAACCTTGCGGGCATACTCGTTCATGACACGAGTCAACGCTGTTTTAGCACCTACTTCATGGGTACCTCCGTCCTTCGTACGTACATTATTAACGAAAGAAAGAATATTTTCCGAAAAACCGTCATTAAATTGGAAAGCAAATTCTACTTCGATTTCGCTTGCCTCACCCTCAATCATGACAACAGGATGCAGAACATCTTTTCCTTCATTTAAGTATTCTACGAAAGCTTCTATTCCGTTTTGATAATGGAAGGTGTCGCTTTGGCCATAGCGTTCATCGATAATCTCAATTTTCAAGCCTTTTAAAAGAAAGGCTGATTCTCTTAACCGTTCACATAATGTATCGTAATTAAAGGTCGTTGTGCTAAAAATGGTAGGATCAGGCTTAAAATGAATATTCGTTCCTGTTTGATTTGTTTTCCCTATTTTTTCAAGGGTAGTCTCTGGTTTTCCACCGTCTTTAAAACGCTGTTCAAATATAAATCCATCCCGTTTAATGGTTACAACCAGCCATTCGGATAGAGCATTTACAACAGAAGCACCCACACCGTGTAATCCGCCAGATGTTTTATATCCGCCTTGGCCAAATTTACCGCCAGCATGTAATACAGTGAAAATAACTTCTGTTGTGGGTTTCCCTAATTTATGCATTCCAGTTGGCATACCGCGCCCTTTATCATCGACACTAATACTGTTATCCTTATGGATTTTTACAATAATATGGTCACCATTGCCGGCAAGTGCCTCGTCAACCGAATTATCGACTATTTCATATACTAGGTGATGTAATCCGCGTGCGTCTGTGGAGCCTATGTACATGCCTGGACGTTTCCGAACGGCTTCAAGTCCCTCCAGTACCTGGATGGCATCATCGTTATACTCAATTAAGTCCTGTTTCTTTGTCACAAAAATTCCCCTTTCAACAACACTACTCTCTTTCTCTATATAAAAAAACTTTGAAAACATAATAAAAATGATATAACAAACATTTGTTCGCCTATCATTATAACATATTCCGAACAAGCGTCTATGAACTATTTTAGCGATAAATTCGCATTTGGCAAATTACTTTTTAAACGGAACTGAACAACCGCCTTAAAAATTTTACTTCCAAGCAAGCTTTTTCTACAAAAATCTATACAAATAATTTCAGAATACGAGTTAAACCATGGGTGTCTTTATGTGAATAAAAAACAAGCGTACCTTAAAAGAAATACGCTTGTTTAAAGAAACTCATTTTGTTAAGGCGTGTTCTACTTTAATACAGCGATTCATAATGACGGTATATCCTTTATCTTTCAAAAATTGGTATGCCTCTTCATTTTCAAGGCCTAATTGTGCCCAAAATATATCAGCATCGATTTCAGCAAATTCTTTGGCAATCTCCGGTAGATATTCAGATCGGCGAAATACATTGACGATATCCACATGACCTTCGATTTCCTTTAGAGACGAAACTGCCTTCACACCTAATACATGATCGACAGAAGGATTGACTGGAATAATTTCATATCCAGCTTTTTGCATAGCTTCTGATATCATGTACGATGTTCGTTCAGGATTATCACTTAAGCCTACAACCGCAATTCGTTTAGCCTTTTTTAATATCGCTTTAATTTCTTCTCTGCTTGGATTTTCAATAGTCATTTAAAAACCCCCATGTTTATTCGTTAGTTTTCAATCATGAAATTATATACATGTAAAGCTAAGTATAGTGTAAGCCAGCAGCTCACAATGGATCAAGGAGCTTCCGCTTTTCTTATAATCGTACGCTTTTCTTTGGATTCCTGCAACTTAAGATGAAGGGGACGATGCTTTCTTTTTCTTTTGCCATCTTAAGTATTGCTCCGAAAGAATAGCAATAATCGTTCCTAATACAAGTCCGTTATTTACAAGAGATCCGATAACTGCCGGCAGTTTAACCGTTGCTTCAGCAGGTAAAAACATTGTTCCTACACCCACCATTAAAGCAATTCCTGCCGTGGTGTATGTAATTTGACGATCCGTCACTTTTTCGATTTCCGATAACGCCAGCCCTATCATCTTCGTGAAAATTACAAAGGTTACTGCATATCCAACCGGTGCTGGAAGTGCAGACATAATGTTCATCAGCGGCGGAAGCAAGGAAATAATTGTTACCAATACCCCACCAATAATAAAGGGTTTTATGCTTTTAATACCTGTTTGTGACACAAAGCCTGCAGAACCAGAGATAGGAACGGAGCCAATCGCAGAAAAGATCCCTCCTAGTATTTGATTGATACCGGAAATAAAACCGGATTTTTTATAGCTAACAGGCTTAGATTGCGAACTTTTCAGTACCTCTTCCATAACGCGAATGGATGCAATCATATTGGTTGTTAGTAATATGGTGATGAAGAAAGAGGTGGTTAATACCCCAACATCAAAGCTCGGCTTTCCAAAATGAAAAAGCTTTGGAAAAGAAAGGATTGCGTGACTGCTTGGAACTTTTGGGGCAAGCCCGAAAAGGATAAAAAGAATCCACCCGATTAATAAACCAATCATAATCGAAAATTGACGTACCCATTGTATCTTCACTTGTCCTAGGTAAAAGGTTATAAGAATGATAGCGATACATAACACAGCTACCAATGGTTGAATATGTACTTGTTCTTCAGATAATCCGAGCATTCCTTTTATAAAGGAACCGCTTAGCTGCAGGATTAGCAAGAATAAATATATAAAAGTTACAGTGGGGGTGAAAAGTTTGGCAAGTTTTTCGATTAACCCAAACATGGATAGGATAAAGAAAACGATCCCACTAAAAATCATGCCGCCGCAAAGCGCATTCAACGAATCGATACTAGTGGAATATATAGTTCCAACAAACCCGGCATAAATAGCAAAAACGCTCCACCATAAGCCCGCAGGCCCTTCTGAAACCGGAAGCCGATGACCGATAAATCCTTGTAATAAACCAGCAATACCTAATACGAAAATCGTTCTTTGTACGAACGCAGACGTTTCGATTGGATTTAAATGAAATAAATCAGCTATAGCGATTGGTGCCGCAATAGAACCGGCAATCATAAAAGCCATCCACTGGATGGCTGACAAAAATGTTTTCATTCCATAAAACTCCTTACTACAAAAGTACTTGTCAAGTTGTATTATTTTTGATTATAAACCGATAGAGTGGATCTTAGGGCGACCCATGCATCTTCATTCCCAAATGCTCTTGCCCAAGAGGCTATGCCAGATAATTTATATTGGACGGCTATATCTGCTCTTTTCGCCAAAGAATATGTATCCTCCATCCACATTTTATAGGTGGTATTTGTTTTGGAATCTATATATTCCGTATAATGCTGACCACTTTCGGTATCCATTTGTATTGTTGCTTTCTTCTTTTTGATCCATTTATTTGCTTGGTCCATTGTTAGTGCGATGGAAGATGTTTGTTTCTGACCATCTTTCCATTCCTCTTTCCATAGTCTTGTATAAAAAGGGACACCTAATATAATTTTATCATTAGGGACCAATTTTAATATCGGCTTTAGACCATTTTCTACCCACGGCAAGCTTGCAACACTTCCCGCTTCCGCAGATGTTGCCCAATGTTCATCATATGCCATAATAATGAGGTAATCAACTATTTTTCCAAGCTTTTTACGCTCATAGAATTCAGACCAATTGCCTTTTGCAATAAAGGTTATATCCATCGAAACATATTTATGATTAGCATGAAAGTAAGCTGATATTTCCCTGACAAACTGCGTTACAAGTGGTCCATCTTTAGAGCGGACATTTTCGATATCAATATTGATTCCTTCTAAATGCTCCTTCTTTGCAACCTTTAGTAACGTTTGAATGATTCGATTCCTTTTTTCAAAGGTGCTCAAAGCAGCTTTTGTTAAATCAGGATTGGATGAGTTAGAAAAAAGGGCCCAAACCTGCATATGTTGCTGCTTTGCCCATTTTACATATTTTGAGGATAACAGATTGGTAATGTTCCCATTATCATCCTTCAAATGAAACCAGGTAGGAGAGACAACATTCACCCCCGCCATCGTAGGAAATTGAGATGGATCTGGTGTTTTCTTGTAAACTGCTTCCCAAGACATTTGAATTGGTTTTTCAATAGCTGGTAAGGTAACTGCCTCTTTAGGAAAAGCGATTTGAACATTTTCAAGCTTTTGCTTCATTACATAAGCTTTTTTTATATATCCACCAATCCCTTCAAGGGTTCTAATATAGTAGTAATTTTTTAATTCGCGTTCAATATGTACAGCTTCTCCTTTTTTTACCTCAACATTATAAGAGGATTGCAAATTTGGTTTTGTGCGAAGACGTAAAAAAGCTTTCCTAACATCATGAGAAACTATTTTTCCATTATGGTATTGTTCGCCGTTCATCCTTATCCAAACTATCCCCGTATGTTTTGTCAATTGGTATTCGATTGGATATAAAGCTTGAAGTATTTCGAGCGAGATATATTTTTGACCCGAAACGATCTTCACAATTGGATTATTGGTTTGTTTTGGTTTTTCATTAACATATAGAACATTTTCATTAAAAGGAATTCTTATTACCTTTAATTTGGTCGTAATGATAAGGGATTTGCTTTCTTCGTAAATACTATCATCGATTTGTTTTTCTACTAACTTTAAAGGGATGTATAGGCTATTTTCATTGTGGATTGCATTTCCTTGTATTGCCCCTTTTATTAATATCGGATACTTCCCTGTGAAATACATGTTTTTTTTAGTAGATGCATAGGGATAATAGATATATAATAAAATCCCAGTTACGATGATAAAAAGCACTATAAGACCGTAGAGCCATATTCGATTTCTTTTGGGAATTGATCTAAAAGGTAAAGTTTCCATTTCTATCCTCCTAAACTCCATAGTTTTATCGTACAGGAGGATAAAGTCTGTGAAAAGAGCAAAAATATGACTTTTCAAATAAAATTTCTTTTTTCTTTCCCAAACTATACGTGATACAATAATAAAGCACTAATAAATTTATGTTTAAGTAAAAGAATTCCGAACGTATTCTTTTTGAACTAGGATAAAAGGAGTTATGTTAATGATCTATGCCCTAATACTAATTGTAGCTTACTTGCTTGGATCGATCCCATCAGGTTTAATTGTTGGAAAACTATTTTATGGAATGGATATACGTGAACATGGGAGCGGCAATCTTGGAGCGACTAATACCTTTCGAACATTAGGAAAAAAGGCTGGAAGTGTGGTCACGGTTGTAGATATTTTAAAAGGAACGCTTGCTACATATCTCCCGATTATATTTGGGGTATCCGAAGGTCTTCATCCGCTGTTAGTTGGAGTAGTTGCAGTAGTCGGTCATATGTTTCCAATCTTCGCAGGTTTTAGAGGTGGTAAGGCTGTGGCTACTTCAGGCGGTGTTGTTCTAGCTTATAGTCCTCTATTATTTATATTAATAGTGGTTGTTTTTCTTGTAAGCTTAAAGCTATCTAAATACGTATCCCTTTCCTCTATTATTTGTGGGATCTTTGCCATCCTTTATACGCTTATTGATATGTTGATTAGTCACGACTGGCTATTCTTTATTGTTATTTTTGCGCTTTCATTTTTTGTTATCTATCGACATCGCGCGAATATCAAAAGGATTCGAGATAAAACGGAACCTAAAGTAAAATGGATATAAATAGTCATATCCGTAAGAACGTCCTAATATAGTTGATTAGGGCGTTTTTTTCATGGTGTTTAATGGATTTTTCATCTCTTCTACTGCTTGCAGTCCCTTTCCTGCTTATCTACTTCACTATACTTCTAAAGCTTGTTTCTGCCAAAACACCGCTGCCTTTGCGGTTCCGCTTTCTAATTTTCTGCAATTTTCGCAAAAATTCTACCGCTGATGACAATGGTATAGTAAGATAACTGTATAGATATAAATGTAAAGGTTGGTAATGGGATGAGGGGAAAACAAAGGGGTGCAGGGATATTACTGATAGTACTGCTTATATTGATTGGGATATTATCCATCAAGCAATACGAAGATTGGAAAAATGCTTTTTCTAGAAAAACACATACGGTTACTAGTAATACGATAAGAACACTAAATGTAAATACAAAAAAGTTCCATTCCAGTGCTGTAATCGGTGCAATTGGCGATATACTGATTCATGACTGGGTGTATGAAGACGCAAAAACAAAGACTGGTTATGATTTTAAGCCGATTTTTCAAAATGTAAAGTCAATGATGCAAAAACCCGATCTCTTAATTGCTAATCAAGAATCGACTCCCGGAGGAACGCAATTAGGAGTTTCCAGCTATCCGTGCTTTAACAGTCCTTATGAGATTGTGGATGCTATTATCGATGCAGGTGTTGATTTTGTTACAACGGCTAATAATCATGCTCTCGATAAGGGAGAAAAAGGATTATTAAGTGCTCTTTCCTATTATGATAAGGTTCATTTACCACATGTAGGTACATTTAAAAGTAAAGAGGATCAGGAAACACTACGGATTGAAAATATAAATGGCATTAAAATCGCCATTCTCTCCTATACTTATGGTACAAATGGAATTCCCGTACCTGAGGGAAAAGATTATCTTGTCAATTTGATTGATAAAGATAAGATACTATCGGAACTCAAAACTGCACGCCAACAAGCAGATGTTGTCGTGTTAAGCATGCATTGGGGTATTGAATACCAACGTCAGCCAAATGAAGAGCAAAAACAGATGGCAAGGCTTTTTACTGATGGCGGTGCAGATATCATATTGGGAAGTCATCCTCATGTCTTGCAACCAATCCAAAAGCTCCATACGAAAGATGGACGTGATGCCGTTGTTGTATACTCGCTCGGAAACTTCATTTCTGGTCAGATGTGGGATTACAAAAATATTGGCGGAATGTTTGAAGTAAAAGTTTCAAAATACGTTACTTCTAGTGGAAGCAGTATCAAATTAGAAAATGTAAAATTCTTTCCTACTTTTGTGCATAATCAGAAGATGAAAAACTTCCGTTTATATCCTTTGCAAGAAGCATATGCAAAAGGAATGGCGGATCACTCTTATCAGGAGATAATGGCACATATGATGGATGGAATCAAATAGCATAGTAGAGCTAATTCTCTGCATATCTACTGTAGAGAATTAGCTCTTTTTTATTGTAACTCCTTAGCTATAGCACGGCCAGCCACCCTTCCGCTAAAAAGGCAGCCTCCTAAAAACGTTCCTTCTAATGCACGATAACCATGTACTCCTCCGCCTCCGAACCCTGAAACCTCCCCTGCTGCATACAGTCCAGGAATTGGATTTCCAGACGAATCAAGAACTCGTGCAGATAGATCTGTTTGGAGCCCACCCAGAGTCTTTCGACTAATAATATTTAATCTTACTGCTATAAGAGGTCCATTTTTAGGATCAAGTATTTTATGCGGTTTTGCAACACGTATTAATTTATCACCAAGATAATTGCGTGCACCGCGTATGGCAGTAATTTGTAAGTCTTTTGTGAAAGAATTTTCGATTTCTCGGTCGCGTGCTTGAATTTGCTTTTCAATTTCTTCTAAGTGGAGTAACTTTTCCTCTGTCAAGTTGTTCATTCCCTCAACAAGTTTGGGTAAATTATCTGCAATGACAAAGTCTTCCCCTTTATCCATAAAGGCTTGTACAGGAGCGGAAGCCCCTGGTAATGCTCTACCCAATACCTGTTTAATACTTTTCCCAGTCAAATCAGGATTCTGCTCTGAACCCGACAAAGCAAACTCCCTTTCTATGATTTTTTGTGTCAAGATAAACCAAGAATAACTATATCCCGTTTTTTGAATGGCTTCTAATGTTCCTAGTGTATCAAAGCCTGGAAAATTTGGGGAAGGAAATCTTTTCCCCTTTGCATCTAGCCAAATGGAAGATGGACCAGGTAAAATTCGAATTCCATGTAGATTCCAAATAGGATTCCAATTTTTAATCCCTTCCGTGTAATGCCACATCCTATCTCTATTGACGATATGCCCTCCTGCTTGTTCCGTTATTGTCAGCATTCTTCCATCTACGTGTGCAGGTACACCGGAAAGCATTTGTTTTGGCGGTGTTCCAAGTCGCTTTGGCCAATTTTGCCGGATTAAATCATGATTTGCTCCTATTCCTCCACTTGTTACCATAACGATGGAGGATGTAAATTCAAATTCACCTATCACTACTCGGGAGCTTTCTTCTCCTCTTGATACAGAACTAGGTTCCAAAATAGCTCCGCTTACTCCTTCCACAGTACCATTGCGCGTTAGAAGTTGATCCACACGATGGCGAGGGCGATATTCAACCAACCTATTTTTTATTTGTTCTCTCAGTTTACGTTCAAAGGGAGCCACGATACCTGGACCTGTTCCCCATACAATATGGAATCTAGGTACCGAATTTCCATGTCCATCTGCAAGATAACCGCCTCGTTCTGCCCATCCGACAACTGGAAAAAATCGGACCCCCATATTACGCAACCATTCACGTTTTTCTCCTGCAGCGAACTCAATATATTCCTGAGCCCATTTTTTTCCCCAATAGTCTTCCTTTCCCCTATCAAATCCTGCTGTTCCAAGCCAATCTTGCCAAGCTAATTCTTTTGAGTCTTTAATGCCCATTCGGCGTTGTTCGGGAGAGTCCACTAAGAATAAACCGCCAAACG
>Ga0224736_1110_pt1 | contig 16224 bp, 15 predicted proteins | sample IA12soil_MG_GH6A_FD_161628 | JGI IMG/M metagenome (GOLD analysis project Ga0224736, IMG submission 161628) | Enriched cells from agricultural soil in Iowa, United States - IA12soil_MG_GH6A(-) | ecosystem: Environmental > Terrestrial > Soil > Agricultural land | place: USA: Iowa | collected 2017-05-08
ATTTTTAGGTGATGCTGTTTTAGAGTTAACCGTATCACAGTATCTTTATAAGCAATATCCGACAATAAGTGAGGGGAAATTGACAAAATTACGGGCGGCTATAGTTTGTGAACCTTCGCTTGTTACATTTGCCAATGAATTGAGTTTTGGTGAATATATTTTGCTTGGAAAAGGAGAAGAAATGACAGGAGGTCGTACTCGTCCTGCACTTCTGGCAGATGTGTTTGAAGCATTTATTGGGGCACTGTATCTAGACCAAGGACTTGAACCCGTTATTCATTTTCTCGAGAAGGTGGTCTTTCCGAAAGTGAATGAAGGCGCCTTTTCTCATGTAATGGATTTTAAAAGCCAATTGCAAGAATTTGTTCAAAAAGACTCGTCAGGTGTACTTGAATACACTGTACTAGATGAGCGAGGGCCAGCACATAATCGAGAGTTTGTTTCAAGAGTTTCTTTAAATAACATGGAGCTGGGGATTGGTGTAGGGCGTTCCAAAAAAGAAGCTGAACAGCATGCAGCTCAAATTGCACTCAGTACATTAAATAAAAAGCTTTAGATATTAATAAGAATAAGCAATCTTAGGGAGGGAGAACCTATTGTTCCTCAAACGTTTAGATATAGTCGGTTTTAAATCGTTTGCCGAAAGAATTTCTGTTGATTTTGTAACAGGTGTGACAGCAGTTGTTGGACCAAATGGGAGTGGGAAAAGTAATATTATTGATGCTGTCAGGTGGGTATTAGGGGAGCAATCAGCAAAATCTCTTCGTGGAGGGAAGATGGAGGATGTCATCTTTGCAGGGAGCGATACTAGAAAATCTTTAAATTTCGCAGAGGTTTCGCTTACATTGGATAATGAAGATTATCAGTTACCGTTAGATTATAACGAAGTAAGTGTTACTAGAAGGGTGTATCGCTCAGGTGATAGTGAATTCTATATAAATAAACAAAGCTGTCGTTTAAAGGATATAGTTGATTTATTTATGGATTCCGGTTTGGGAAGAGAGGCATTCTCTATCATCAGCCAGGGGAAAGTAGAGGAAATATTAAATAGTAAACCGGAAGAACGCCGTACCATTTTCGAAGAGGCAGCTGGTGTTTTGAAATATAAAACCCGTAAGAAAAAGGCTGAAGCAAAGCTGAACGAGACACAAGAAAATTTGAATAGGGTGAATGATATCCTTCATGAGCTTGAAAATCAGGTAGAACCATTAAAAATTCAAGCCTCGTTAGCAAGGGATTATTTAGACAAGAAAGAAGAATTGAAGAACGTTGAAGTGGGGCTGACCGTAAAGGAAATTGAAGCTTTAAACACAAACTGGGAGCAGTTACATAAACAGCTGGAACTGCATCAAGATCAGGAAATGGCTATGTCAGCAAAGCTGCAAAAAGAGGAAGCCAACCTAACAGAAATGCGGGATCAGCTATCTGCTTTAGATGAATCGATTAGTGATTTGCAAAATGTTTTAGTTTCTGCAACAGAGGAATTGGAAAAATTAGAAGGCCGTAAAGAGGTACTGAAAGAAAGAAAGAAAAATGCTAACCATAATAAAGATCAGTTGCAAAAAAATATAGAGGAAGCAACAGATAAAATAAAAAAATTAGAAGAACAAAAAGCAATTCTGAAAGAAGAATATGACAAAAATGTAGCGGAGGCTTCCCTTTTAAAAACAAGATTGAAGGAAAAAAATGCTTTATTGAACCAATTTAATATTAATTTGGATGAAGTAATCGAATCATTAAAAGGCGATTATATTGAATTGTTAAATGAACAAGCCTCTGGGAAAAACGAATTAAATCTTTTAAGACAACAGTTACAGGTCCATTCTTCTAAAAAGAGTAAATTAGATGAAGATAATAAAAAATATATAGAACAGCGAAAAATTATTTTAGAGGAAAAGCAGAAGGTAGTAAACCAGCTCGACGGAGCAGCTAAGAAATTAGAGGAACATATACACAAATATCGAGATAAACAACAAAAGCTGGAAAATCTTAAAAGTCAATATCAAAAGCAAGAATCCACACTTTATCAGGCATATCAATTCTTGCAAAAAGCGAAATCAAGAAAAGAAACACTGGAAGAAATGGAAGAGGATTATACTGGCTTTTTCCAAGGTGTAAGAGAAGTACTCAAAGCAAAGAATACCATTCTTAACGGAATTGAGGGGGCTGTTGCAGAATTAATTCAAGTCCCTAAAGGCTATGAGGCTGCAATTGACACAGCATTGGGAGGAGCAATGCAGCATATTGTCGTTTTAACTGAAGAGAATGGCCGCGATGCAATTCAATATTTGAAGAAAAATCGATATGGACGTGCTACTTTCTTACCGTTGAATGTAATAAAAGGAAAATCGATTCCGTCTGTACAAATGGAAATGATTAGCCATGATCCTGCATTTGTGGGAGTTGCTGCTGACCTCATTCATATAGATTCAAAATATCAATCTATCATTTCTAATCTGCTTGGGAATGTGGTAATAACAAAGGATTTACAGGGTGCCAATCGTATTGCAAAACTCCTTCAATATCGCTATCGTCTTGTCACGTTAGATGGCGATGTTGTTAATCCAGGAGGGTCCATGACAGGAGGTACGGCTAAGCATACTAGTAATTCCTTAATTTCTCGCAAAGGAGAATTGGAGGAGTTAAAAGAGAAGCTTCTCACAATGGAAGAAAAAACGCTGCATCTTGAAAATCTTGTTAAAACCATTAAACAAGATGTCTCCAACGAAGAACAAGCACTCGAAGAAATGAGAGAGCACGGCGAACAGCTTCGCTTTATGGAGCAAGAATGGAAAGCGGAGCTAAGACAAATTGAATTAGCAGAAAAAAATATGAATGAACGGCTCATGATGTATGATATGGAGAAGGAAGAGTCATTAACAACTTCTGAGGCTGTCGAGACAAGAGTCCGCGAGTTGGAAGCTCAATTAAAACATATTGCTGATAAAATAACAGAATTAGAAAAAGAAATAGAGGATTTAACTAAGAAAAAAAATCAAGATATTTTATCTAAGGATGAAATCTTAAATGAAATTAGTGATTTAAAAGCAAAGCTTGCAGTAAAGAATGAACAGCTCGTATCGAGTCGGGACAATCTTGAACGTGTGCAATCGGAATATGATGATACTTATAAAAAATATAGTCAATACACCGAAGAGTTGAACTGGTTTGAAAATGAAATGTCCAATAGTCATAGTGGTGAAGAGGAACTTTCTGTTGCGGCGGAAAAGAAGCGGATGGACAAGCTCGCAACAACTAACTTGATCTCGATGAGAAGAGAAGAGAGAATTCAGTTGCAAACTAAGCTAGAGGATATGGAATTGAATTTAAAAGAATTAAAGAGACAGCATAAAGGGATTGTCGAAATTTTAAAAGATGAAGAAGTTAAAATTAATCGTTTGGATGTTGAATTGGAAAATCGACTAACACGTCTTCGGGAGGAATATTTATTAAGCTTTGAAGCGGCAAAACAAGAATTCCCTCTCGAAATTACATTAGAGGATGCGAGGAAAAAGGTTAAACTCATAAAACTTGCAATCGATGAGCTTGGAACGGTTAATATTGGCGCAATCGAGGAATATGAAAGAGTTTCAGAACGCTATGAATTCCTGAAGGTTCAGCAAACCGATCTGTTAGAAGCAAAAGAAACATTATTTCAAGTAATAGATGAAATGGACGATGAGATGAAACGGCGATTTGAAGAAACATTCACGGCAATTCGTCTGCATTTCGAGCCAACTTTCCAGGCGCTTTTCGGCGGTGGAAGGGCAGAGCTTAAACTAACAGAACCAAATGATTTATTAAATACGGGTGTTGATATTGTGGCACAACCTCCAGGGAAAAAACTCCAAAATCTTGGTCTATTATCTGGAGGAGAAAGAGCTCTAACAGCCATCGCACTCTTATTCTCGATATTAAAGGTTCGCCCTGTTCCATTCTGTATTCTTGATGAAGTAGAGGCCGCTTTGGACGAGGCTAACGTTTTTCGTTTCAGTAAATATTTGAAAAAGTTTAGCCAAGAAACACAATTTATTGTCATTACCCATCGTAAAGGCACGATGGAAGAAGCAGATGTATTATATGGTATTACCATGCAAGAATCAGGAGTCTCGAAGCTTGTATCAGTAAAATTAGAAGATACGAAAGAGCTGGTGGGTCCTGTCGCATCTGTTTAATACAGTTGGTGCCCCAAAAGTCTTGAAAATGGGGCACTTTTTTAATCCTTAACAGTATTTTGAGGTGTTAAAACAGGATGATTATTCGTTCATAATTTGTTAGAATATAAAGTACTTTGTAGAGGAAAATTTTTTTGCATTAATAAAGGGAGTGAGTCAATTGAGTTTTTTTCAGAAATTAAAGGACAAGTTTTCAAAATCCACGGATACTGTTACAGAAAAATTTAAAGATGGTTTAACCAAAACAAGAAATAGTTTTGCTGGTAAAGTAAATGATCTCGTTGCGCGGTATCGAAAAGTAGATGAAGACTTTTTTGAAGAACTAGAAGAAATCTTAATACAAGCAGATGTAGGTTTTAGTACAGTAATGGAATTAATCGATGAATTGAAGATGGAGGTAAAAAGGAAGAATATTTCGGATCCAGTAGCGGTTCAATCCGTTATTTCAGAAAAACTTGTGGAAATATATGAAGCCGGTGAAAAAACTACTTCTCATATTAACATTCAAGAAGATAATTTAACAGTCATTTTATTCGTAGGGGTGAATGGGGTAGGGAAAACCACTACAATTGGAAAGCTGGCTCATATGTATAAACAACAAGGGAAAAATGTTATTTTAGCTGCTGGTGATACGTTTAGAGCTGGCGCTATTGATCAATTAGAAGTTTGGGGCGACCGAGTTGGAGTAGATGTTATAAAGCATAGTGAGGGATCTGATCCAGCAGCAGTTATGTTCGATGCGATTCAATCGGCACGTGCAAAGAAAGCGGATATATTGCTTTGTGATACAGCTGGTCGTCTGCAAAACAAAGTTAATTTAATGAATGAACTAGAAAAAGTAAAACGTGTGATTGAAAGAGAAATTCCAGGTGCACCGCATGAAGTGTTGCTCGTACTAGATGCCACTACTGGGCAAAATGCACTGCTTCAAGCTAAGACATTTAAAGAAGTAACGAATGTTACTGGGATCGTGTTAACAAAATTAGATGGAACTGCAAAAGGCGGTATTGTTCTTGCTATCCGCAATGAACTAAATATTCCAGTTAAATTGGTAGGTCTAGGTGAAAAAATGGATGACTTGCAAGAATTCGATGCAGAAAAATATGTGTATGGATTATTCTCTACGATTATAGATAAAGAGGCAGAGTAGTAGGGAATTTTGGTTTTGGTCTTACTTTTAAGCGCCTTTGCTTTTGGATGTGTAAAGATTTTTTTCTTGACAAATTTAAAAAAACTATGTATTCTTCATATGTAAAGCTTTTTCACTTAACAAGGGGAGGATAATCATGCTTGAAAAAACAACAAGAATGAATTACTTGTTTGATTTTTATCAATCGTTGTTAACTCCAAAACAACGAAGCTATATGTCCTTCTACTATTTAGATGATTTTTCCCTTGGTGAAATTGCCGAAGAATTTGAAGTTAGCCGGCAAGCGGTTTTCGATAATATCAAACGTACTGAAAATATGCTTGAGGAATATGAAGAGAAATTATTATTATTCCAAAAGTTCAAAGAGCGCACGAAAATATTAAACACGATAAGAGATAATCTTGGAACAGATGAGTTATCAAAGAAAATATTACCTTTTATTGATGCGCTAGAGAAATTAGATTAGGAGGCGGCATGTATGGCATTTGAAGGATTAGCCGACCGACTGCAGAATACGATACAGAAAATACGCGGCAAGGGAAAAGTTTCGGAGAGCGATGTAAAGGAAATGATGCGTGAAGTGCGTCTTGCGTTATTGGAGGCAGACGTAAACTTCAAAGTTGTAAAAGAATTTATTAAAAAAGTAAGTGAACGTGCGGTTGGTCAAGAAGTAATGAAAAGCTTAACTCCTGGTCAACAAGTCATTAAGGTTGTAAAGGAAGAACTAACCAACCTTATGGGTGGAGAACAAAGTCAAATTGCTGTTGCCAAGCGTCCACCAACTGTAATTATGATGGTTGGTTTGCAAGGTGCTGGTAAAACCACAACCACAGGTAAACTTGCTAATCTTTTAAGAAAAAAACATAATCGTAATCCTTTACTTGTAGCAGCTGACATTTATCGTCCTGCAGCTATTAAACAGTTAGAAACGCTAGGAAAACAGTTAAGTATGCCTGTCTTTTCTCTTGGAGATCAAGTTAGCCCAGTAGAAATTGCACGGCAAGCGATTGAAAAAGCAAAAGAGAATCATCATGATTATGTTCTCATTGATACAGCAGGTCGTCTCCATATTGATGGGGAATTGATGAATGAGCTTAAGGAAATTAAAGAATTGTCCAACCCTGAAGAAATCTTTTTAGTCGTAGATGCCATGACTGGGCAGGATGCAGTAAATGTTGCTGAAAGCTTTAACGAGCAATTAGGAATAACGGGAGTCGTCTTAACAAAATTAGACGGCGATACTCGCGGTGGTGCAGCCCTTTCAATTCGATCCGTAACCGGAAAACCGATAAAATTTGTCGGTATGGGAGAAAAATTGGATGCCTTAGAGGCATTTCATCCGGAAAGAATGGCTTCTAGAATTCTTGGAATGGGTGACGTCCTAACTTTAATTGAAAAAGCTCAAGCGAATGTAGATGAAGAAAAGGCAAGAGAACTTGAACAGAAAATGCGTACAGCATCATTTACTTTTGATGATTTTCTTGAACAGTTAAGCCAAGTTAGAAAAATGGGACCATTGGATGAACTTTTAAAAATGATGCCAGGTGCTAACAAAATTAAAGGCCTAAATAATCTACAAATAGATGATAAGCAAATAAGTCATGTTGAAGCTATTATTAAATCCATGACAAAAGCGGAAAAAATTAATCCGGAAATCATTAATTCCGGCCGCAGAAAACGGATTGCCAAAGGTAGCGGAAGAACTGTACAAGAGGTAAACCGACTGCTTAAACAATTCGAAGAAATGAAAAAAATGATGAAGCAAATGACAAGTATGACCAAAGGGAAAAAGAAAGGCTTCAAATTCCCATTTATGTAAGTTGATTTGTTAGTAATAAGGTAACCAAGGCAGGCTGTTTTAGAACTATAGGACAGCAATGTATGTGTTCCTTTTACCAATATATAAAAGTGTTAAGAAAAAACACTTTACAAACAAAATACTTTTTTGATATTATACTATCTTGTGTAAAACTATTCGGAGGTGCTATTTAAAATGGCAGTAAAAATTCGCTTAAAACGTATGGGAGCAAAAAAATCTCCTTTCTATCGTATTGTAGTTGCAGATTCTCGTTCACCACGTGATGGACGTTTCATCGAGACAGTTGGTACTTACAATCCAGTTGCACAACCAGCTGAAGTAAAAATTGATGAAGAACTAGCGCTTAAATGGTTACAAAATGGTGCAAAACCATCTGATACAGTACGTAACCTATTCTCTAAACAAGGCATCATGGAAAAATTCCACAACGTAAAATATAGCAAGTAATTGTGGACTTGCCATGCGGGATTTGATTATTCAAATTGTTAAGCCCATAGTAGACCATCCGGAAGATATTCGGGTTGAAATGGTCGAGGAATCCCATCAAATTACGTATAACCTTTCTGTTCATCAGGAGGATATCGGAAAAGTGATTGGGAAAAAGGGCCGTGTTGCTAAAGCAATACGAACTGTTGTCTATTCGTGTGCTGGTGTACAACAACATAAGAGAATTTATTTGGATATTGTTGACTAGATAGCCCAAATAAGAATACAGCAATGAATTGGATAGGAAAATCACCAAGGAAAAAGGGAGGAGACAAAGCCTCCCTTTTTCCATATCTAAAAATAGAAAAATGGAAAGCTTCATGATGGGAAAATGCAACCAAAAGCCAAGATAAGTGTCCGAACCAGACGTTTGCACTTGTAAGTATCTTAATGATAAATGTATCCAATAAATGAACATCAAAAAGCCTACATAAATGGAGGTAGATGATGAAAATATTGCAATCTGTAGTAGTAAAGCAGGTTTTAACCGAGAATAGTAAAGAAAAACTGCTGTATTCCTATGAAGGAAAAAAGCAGATGCTACAAAAAGAATGCGATCAACTTCGTTTTGAGCTTAAAAAACTCGAAAGAACAAAAAAATTTCCTTCATCAAGTTTAAAAACTCATTTTGAAAAAGAAATTAATATTAGACAGGAAAAAGTAAAATTAATTGATTTTCAAATAGAGCAATTAGAGATTCTTCCACTTGGAAGCGAATTAGCGGAACAAAATATTCAATCTATCGTCGAAATAAATGTCGGGGATGATTGGAATAAGTTATCCAATGAGCGAATGATTATCGTGAAAGATGGAATCATCAAAGAAATACGTTAGAGGTGAAAATTGAATGTGGTTTAATGTAGGTAAAATCGTCAATACTCATGGTTTAAATGGCGAAGTCCGTGTTATATCGATAACGGATTTTAAAGAAGAAAGATTTAAAGTCGGCAGTATTCTTTATTTATTCATTCCCAATCAAACAGAACCAACGGAGTTAGTAGTAAAAAGTCACAGAGTACATAAAAATTTTGATTTGCTCACATTTGAGGGGTATAACAGCATTAATGAAGTGGAAAAATGGAAAAACGGTATTCTAAAGGTTTCTAAGGAACAACTAGGGGAGCTTGAAGAAGGGGAATTTTATTTTCATGAGATTGTTGGATGTAAAGTATTTACAACCAATAATGAATTAGTAGGAGTTGTAAAAGAAATTCTTACTCCCGGCGCAAATGATGTATGGGTAGTAAAAGGAGATAAGGGTAAGGAATATTTAATTCCTTATATTGAACCAATTGTGAAACAGATTAATGTTATGGAAAAACGAATTATTATTGAACCAATGGAAGGACTTTTATCATGAAAATTGATATTTTGACCTTGTTTCCCGAAATGTTTACAGGTGTTCTTGGTACATCTATTCTAAATAAGGCAAAAGAAAAAAAGATTGTCGAGTACAATATTGTCAATTACCGAGAATTTGCTGATAACAAGCATCAAACTGTAGATGATTATCCATACGGCGGCGGTGCCGGTATGGTTTTAAAACCACAGCCTATATTTGATGCGGTAGAGAACTTAAAGAAAGGCGAAGGTAAACCGCGGATTATTTTACTTTGTCCGCAAGGGGAAACGTTCAAACAATCAAAAGCAGAAGAGTTTTCTCGCGAAGATCATTTAATCTTCATATGCGGTCATTATGAAGGTTATGATGAAAGAATAAGGGAATTTGTTGTAACAGATGAAGTGTCCATCGGTGATTATGTTTTAACTGGCGGAGAATTAGGTGCAATGGTCATGATTGACAGCATCGTTCGTTTGTTACCTGGAGCTTTAGGAAATGATGATTCTCCTGTACTGGATTCTTTCTCTACAGGTTTGTTGGAACATCCACATTATACTAGGCCAGCAGATTTTAGGGGAATGAAGGTACCCGATATTCTGCTCTCTGGCGATCATCGAAAAATCGAGGAGTGGAGAGAAAAGGAATCATTAAGAAGAACTTATTTAAGAAGGCCAGATTTATTAGAAGGATTTCCATTAACAGAGAAACAAAGAAAATGGATCCTGGAATGGGAAAACGATAAGTAGATAGTTTTATTTAAGAGTCAGGTTACTAGCAATGTAACATAACTACAATTTTTATTGCATAATAGATAGCGATATGTTAAGATTAATTTTGTGATTTGAGCTAGTTCAGGTCACGTTAAAACGATGTTCCGCTACAATGAAAGCCATGTATGAGCATCTGTTGGAAGGAGTTGAAAACGATGCACATTATTGATGAAATTACAAAAGATCAACTTCGCAGTGATATTCCTGACTTCCGTCCTGGAGATACAGTACGTGTTCATGTTAAAGTTATCGAGGGTACACGTGAACGTATTCAGTTATTTGAAGGTGTTGTTATTAAACGCCGCGGTGGTGGAATCAGCGAAACTTTCACAGTTCGTAAAGTATCTTATGGTGTAGGTGTGGAACGTACTTTCCCATTACACACTCCTAAGATTGCGAAATTAGAAGTAGTGCGTCGCGGTAAAGTTCGTCGTGCGAAACTTTACTATCTACGTAATTTACGTGGTAAAGCCGCTCGTATTAAAGAAATTCGCTAATTGTAAGTGTCGGTGGCTTTTAGTAGAAATTATTTTCTACAATGTTATCATACTTATCAATGAAAACCGTTTGGAAAAGGGGCTTGGAGACAAGCCCCTTTTCTTTCATATACATAAAGTATTCTTTTTATAGAAGATTAATCCAACGGAAAAATGGATATAAAATAAAAAGGAGTTTCCTTCTTTTTTCACATATTTATATTCTAAAGAAAAAATCTGGGTGGTGGAGATATGGCAAAACGTAAAAATGAATTGTGGGAATGGACTAAAGCCCTTCTCATTGCGGTCGGACTTGCAGTAATTATTCGTTATTTTCTATTTGCACCAATTGTGGTAGATGGGTTATCCATGATGCCTACCTTACATAACGGGGATAGAATGATTGTAAATAAGTTAGGAAAACCAAATCGGTTCGACATTGTCGTTTTCCATGCCCCAGAGAAAAAGGATTACATAAAAAGAGTTATTGGTTTGCCAGGCGATAAAATCGAATATAAAAATGATGTTTTGTATATTAACGGAAAGGCATATAAAGAGCCTTATTTAGATAAATACAAAAAAATAACACAAGGACCATTAACAGAAGATTTCACATTAAAGGATTTAATTGGGCGAGACACAGTTCCAAAGGGTGAGATTTTTGTTATGGGAGATAATCGCAGGCAAAGCAAGGACAGCAGAATTATTGGCCCAGTGCCTTTAACAAAGGTAATTGGTGATACGAAACTAATTTATTGGCCAATGAAAGATATCCGTATAGTAAAATAACTGTTTTTGGAGTTGAGATACATGACCATTCAATGGTTCCCAGGTCATATGGCGAAAGCACGCAGGGAAGTATCTGAAAAATTAAAGCTGGTTGATATAGTTTTTGAATTAGTAGATGCAAGGATTCCCGTTTCGTCCGCAAATCCTATGCTGGATGAAATTGTGCAGCAAAAGCCAAGATTAATTTTATTAAATAAAGCAGATATGGCTGATTCAAATAGGACAAAACAGTGGATACAATTTTACGCTGATAATGGGCAAAAGGCTTTGGCTATTAACTCTCAAGCAGGGAGTGGGATGGATTCAATAGTAAAGGCTGCTCAAGAGTTGTTAAAGTCTAAGTTTGACAGGATGAAATCCAGAGGTATGAAGCCAAGAGCCATACGTGCAATGATTATTGGCATCCCTAACGTTGGAAAATCGACTCTGATTAATCGACTTGCTAATAAAAATATCGCAAAGACCGGCAATACACCGGGTGTTACCAAATCACAACAATGGATTAAGGTCGGTAAGCAATTAGAACTATTAGATACCCCAGGAATCTTATGGCCGAAATTTGAGGATGAGATCGTTGGGTATAAATTAGCGTTAACCGGAGCAATAAAAGATACGATATTAAACTTACAAGATATTGCCGTTTTTGGTCTTCGATTTTTAGAGGAGCATTATCCTAACCAATTAAAGGAACGATATCAGTTTGAGCATTTGCCCGATGAAATCGTGGAAGTGTTTAATCATATCGGAAAATTAAGAGGCTGTCTTATGGCACGCGGAGAAATAGATTATGATAAGACTGCGGAAACGATTATTCGTGATTTGCGCTCGTTAAAAATCGGAAGAATTACTTTTGATTTTCCCGATCAAACAGATCAATCCTAAATGGTGAGGCTAAGTATGGAAAGTTATACAATTAAAGAAATAGCATTAAAATTGGAGCAAGTAAATAGCTTGAAGGATTCTTTTCTTGAAGAAATCAAAAAGGATACCCGTAAAGGTGTACAAAACTTATGGAAGAAAAAGGTTAATGCATTAAATAAGGAAGAGTTGGAACGGGAACATTTCCTGGAAATGATGAAATATGAAAATGAAATAAAGGCGGAAGGCTTTAAATTGATCGCTGGCATTGATGAAGTTGGGAGAGGACCGTTAGCGGGTCCAGTAGTAGCTGCTGCTGTCATATTGTCTGACAGCTTTTATTTACCTGGGATAAATGATTCGAAACAACTTTCTGAACAAAAACGAGAAGACTATTATGAGTTTATTATGAGGGAAGCTAAATCAGTGGGGATTGGAATTGTTTCTGCAGAAGAAATTGATCATATCAATATTTATGAGGCAACGAAGAAGGCTATGAACACCGCAATAAATAATTCTAGTATATTCCCGGATTATTGTTTAATTGATGCAATGAAATTAGCATTACCTATTCCGCAAACTTCCATCATAAAAGGAGATGCAAAAAGTGTTTCCATTGCAGCAGCATCTATCGTTGCAAAAGTTACCCGTGATAGATTAATGAAAGAATATAGCAATCAGTACCCCCAATACCATTTTGAGAAAAATATGGGATATGGAACTCAGGAACATTTGCTGGCATTAAATACATATGGTCCCTGTCTTATTCATCGTAAATCATTTGCACCTATTAAAGATATAATATAAAAAACTCAACCTGTAACGGTTGAGTTTTTTACATTATAAAGAAGCACGATAAATGGAAAGTACATCCTCACGATTTAATTTAGTGAAAGTACCAAATTCACCATTGGCCATTGCTCGATCTGCCATAACATCTAATTTGCTGTCGTCAATATCATAATCTGCTAATCGTGATGGCGCACCAATACTGTTCCAGAAATCACGAAGCTTCTCAATTCCTTCAAGTCCAACCTCTTCATCTGTTTTTCCATCTGGATTTACATCAAATACACGAACAGCTAGTTGTTTGAAACGAGAAGGCTTAACATGTAAGTTATGCTTCATCCAGTTAGGGAATAATATGGCCAATCCTCCGCCGTGTGGAATATCATAAACGGCAGAAACAGCATGCTCTAGATTATGTGTTGCCCAATCTCCGCGATAGCCCATATTTAATATTCCGTTTAATGCCATTGTTCCACAATAAAGGATGGTAGCACGATATTCATAATTTTCAAGATCATTTAACAGTTTAGGGGCCGTTTCCATAACTGTCTTTAATAATCCTTCACACATCCGATCTTGAAACTCTGTATTTTCTGTTAGATGGAAATAATGTTCGAATACATGTGACATCATATCCACGATGCCGTATACGGTTTGATTTCTTGGGACAGTATATGTATTTACAGGATCTAAAATTGAAAACTTAGGGAATGTGAGCGGGCTTCCCCAACCATATTTTTCATTTGTTTCCCAATTTGTAATGACAGATCCTGAATTCATTTCCGAACCAGTAGCTGCAAGGGTAAGAACCGTTCCAAATGGAAGTGCATCCTTTGCGAAAGCCTTTTTAATAACTAGATCCCAAGCATCTCCATCATATTTGGATGCAGCTGCAATCAGTTTTGTACAGTCAATAACACTGCCGCCACCAACAGCTAATAAAAATTCAACGCCTTCTTTTTTGCAAATGTCTACTCCCTTACGCACAGTGGAGACACGAGGATTTGGTTCCACTCCAGAAAGTTCAAACACTTCTGCATTTATTTCATTTAATTGATTGATTACTTTATCATATAAACCGCTTTTTTTAATGCTTCCTCCGCCATAGACAAGTAATACCTTTTTTCCATACAGAGGAATTTCTGTTTTTAATTGTTCAAGCTGATCTTTACCAAAAATTAATTTTGTCGGATTTAAGAAAGTAAAGTTATCCATTTTTTTCAGCCTCCTTCAGTATGTATTATGATAGATAAAAAATGAAAAAGCAAAAAAATTGCCCTGCTTCTCTTATGTGTAAAATAACTTTAGTTAAACCACTTCTATAACTATTTTATACTATTCCTTAATACATATAGTGGTCCTTCGTACCGATGTTTATGTCAGTTTTTATATAATTCAACCATACTCCCTAATAAAACAGAATATGAATAAGACATAAAGGTTTGATAAAGGAGTGAGGTTCATGGCATTAAAAAAACAAGTTTTGGAAGAAATGAATCGGTTGATTGAAAAACTCAGGACAGATCAATTGCCAGATGGATCATGGGACTATCCTTTTGAAACAGGTATTAAAACAGATGCCTATATGATAATTCTTTTAAGAATGTTAGAACTGGAGGAAGAAGACTTAATTAGAGGGCTTGTTAAACGTATTTTAAGCAAACAGGCGCAGGATGGTTCATGGAAGCTTTTTCACGATGAAAAGACGGGAAACTTAACTACTACTATTGAAGCTATATATGCTTTAAGATATTCGGGATATGTATCAAATGAGGAAAGCCAGATGATGGCAGCGAAGGGGTTTATATTGAAGCATGGGGGATTGGAAAAATCACAAATGTTCACGCAAATATTATTAGCAATTGGTGGACAAATGGATTGGCCAAGTTCATTTCCTATTCCTGTTGAGGCAGTGCTCCTTCCAAATCAATTCCCCATTAACTTTTATGACATTTCCGTATTTGGTAGAGCAAATATTGCACCGATTTTAATTCTGAGTGATACAAGGTATACAAAGATAACAAATCGGAGTCCAGATCTATCAGATCTTTTTACAGATAGAGAAGCACGTTCCTTTACTTTACGACAAACGAGAGATTTACGTTCCTTACTGGATTATATAAAAAAAGGGATTGATAGTCTAGTAGGTATACAGGAAGATATACATGAAAAGGCAATAAATAAATTAGAAATGTATATGTTGAACAGAATAGAAGCGGATGGAACCTTTTATAGTTATTTTAGTGCTACTTTCTTAATGATATTTGCCCTTATGGCAAGAGGTAAGACGAAAGAGGATAAAATAATCGTTAATGCAGTGAATGGTTTAAAATCGATGATTTGTGAAATTGATAATCTTCCGCACTGCCAATATACAACGGCAAATGTATGGAATACGACATTAATCAGCTATGCATTGCAAGAAGCTGGGGTTTCCAAAAACGCCAATACGATACAGAAAGCAAATCAATACCTCTTATCTCGACAACATTATAAATACGGTGACTGGGTTATTCATAATAAGCATGCAAAACCAGGAGGTTGGGGTTTTTCAAACATTAATACACTAAATCCTAATGTAGATGATACCACAGCTGCTTTAAGGGCTATTCGAAGACAATCCATTCAAAATCATCACTTTCGACCTATATGGGATCGTGGAGTGGAGTGGGTTTTGTCCATGCAAAATGATGATGGTGGCTGGCCGGCCTTTGAGCGAAATATTGATAACCCTCTCTTAACGATTTTGCCTGGAGGTGAAGATTTATTATTAGATGAGTCAAGTGCAGATTTAACTGGAAGAACGATAGAGTTTTTTGGAAAACATACAAATTTAAATAAGCGATACCCTCCTATCAAAAAAGGGATAAAATGGCTGTGGAAACATCAGGAAGAAGATGGATCATGGAATAGCAGATGGGGAATTTGCTATATATATGGAACCTGGGCGGCACTCACAGGAATGCGCGCGGCAGGGGTAGAGGCAGAACATCCTTCAATCCATAAGGCAATCAGTTGGTTGAACAAAATACAAAATGATGATGGTGGCTGGGGAGAATCTTGCAACAGTGATATCGAAGAAGAATATGTTCCTTTGGGTTTTAGTACTATAACACATACGGCATGGGCGGTAGATGCGCTAATTGCCGTGTCGGATAAAATTACCCCATAAATTCAAAAAGGAATTAACTTTCTATGCCATAATGCCGATATAAATAATTGGAGAACTACTTATCCTATGGGACAGGGAGCAGCTGGCTTATTCTATATTCATTATCATAGCTACAATTATATTTGGCCATTACTAACCTATTCGCATTTTATTCATAAATTTTATAAAGAATACTAGTTGAAAGGAATAATATTATGTTGTCTTCGATAATAAAAGGATTTCAACCATTAAATATAAAAAGTCAAGATAACACCTTTTCCTTTCAAAAGGGAAAGATTTTCTTTGGACAGGTGAAAAATATATATCCAAATAATTTTGCCCTCTTGCAAATTGGAAATCAAAGTCTTATTGCAAAACTTGAAGTACCATTGACAAATGGAGAATCATATTGGTTTCAG
>Ga0224736_1111_pt1 | contig 16058 bp, 15 predicted proteins | sample IA12soil_MG_GH6A_FD_161628 | JGI IMG/M metagenome (GOLD analysis project Ga0224736, IMG submission 161628) | Enriched cells from agricultural soil in Iowa, United States - IA12soil_MG_GH6A(-) | ecosystem: Environmental > Terrestrial > Soil > Agricultural land | place: USA: Iowa | collected 2017-05-08
AGGCTGGAGCCGACCATGAGAGCCACCACCGTAAATACGCCTTGACTGGCTGCCAGAATCATTCTGGAAATCATCAGGACGGTAAAATTCGGACTAAAGAAGGCGACCAAATTACCAATGACAAACAAAGTAAAGGTCAGCAGCAGCAGCCTTTTTCTCTTCATTTTGCCGGTAAGCGATACAAGGATCGGGGTTCCGATCGCAAATACAACGGCATACAGCGTAACTAATTGCCCGGCTGTGCCTACGGATACGTTCAAATCATTCGAGATCATCCCCAAAATCCCCATGACGACCATTTCAGCCGTCCCCATGACAAAAGCGCCGAAAGCAAGCAGATAAACGAGTCCCATTTTATTCATTGAATCCTCTCCTTTTTATTAACATAAATAACTTTATATTTTTATACCTATAGAAATATTAATCATAAAAATACATACATGTTGAATCACTCCCTTCTTGTACTCTTATAGATTTAAAACTATCAATCTATTGATCAAAAAAGAAACTGCCGCTAATGACAGCACACTCATTTGGATCTTATCTTAATATATTTAAATTTATCGAAATATAGGGCCGAAAAAAATTAATCTGGCTGAAGCACGACATGACGATCTAATGTATCCTGATTGACCCGATAAAAATGATAAGTCCCTTCCTTGCGCGCCAGCCTCAACACCCCGCACTCCACCAGCTGTTTCAGATGATGCGACAGGGTGGAACCTTTATAATTCAGCTGCTCCTCAATCTGGCTGCAGCTTAATTCATCATGCTTGCATAAGAGCTTGACGATATGTAACCGGGTTGGCTCCCCGAGTGCTTTGTATATTTTTACAGCTTCCTGATGTGACTGCTCCTTGTTCATGGTGTTGCCCTCCTTCCATAGGTTTATAATTCTATATTTATCGATATATTAAGCGATGAAATTTTCTTTGTCAACAGCGATCTAGAATAAATATGATTCCTTCTGAACCAAACCCCTATCCCTAGAGCAAATGCCCCGCTGGCTGTGGTGTTTTTAAATGGAGCGACCGTTTAGTAAAAAAACAGCCGCAGCCAAGGAAGATGACAAGCCTTGGACTGCTGCTGTATTTTCTGCTTTTTGGACCTCAGAATACAGGCGGCAACGCTAACGGGCTAAACCAGGCTTAACTCGCTTTTCAACCGATCCAGCTGCATAAAATGGTGCCGGTAATGCATCTCAACCAGCAAAAACCACTCCTTGGCGCTTAACGGCCCAAAGCGCGGATGGGGGATCTTATATTGTTCAGGCTCCTGACTCAAAGCAGGCTCCGTCCGCTTCATCCGTTCCACTACGCTCCGGAGCCCTTCGATAATCTGCTCCTTGCTCTCCGGCTGCTGCGGGGTGTACTGCGGTGAAGCCGGGACCCGGACCCGGACCGGCGGAAAGCTACCCAGCTCGTATACCTTCCTGCCAATCTCCGTCTTGTCCTCCACGGTGGAGAGTGCCGCCCCGTTGCCGGCCAGACAGCTATCAACATGCTGCAGATGCATGAACTGCGCCGTTTGAATCAAATGGATATACATCTGCCCTATCGACCATTCTTCCTGGTTCGTTTTTATCAGCAACTGCTCCATATCAAAGTTCTCCAGTTCAATCAAATACCGTTCTACCGACGTCTCCAAATCCTGCAATGCGTTCGCTGTGCTTTTCAACATGGGAACAACTCCTCTTTATTTATGGATTTTCTCCCATTATAAAAAACCGCTCCTGACAACAGCGTGTCAGTAGCGGTTTAATATGTTTTCGGCCTCGATCTGAATTTGGCGGCGGAAGGATTCCGGCTCCAGCACGACAACCGCCCCGCCCCAACCAAGGATATAGGGGAGCAGCTCCTCCGGCTGACGCACGCGAAAGGTGACCCGCAGACCGTCCTCGCGCTCTTCCGCCTGTTCCATATAAAAATGCGTGGTCTCGGCGATTTTGTCGGCGATATCCGGATTCGCCCGAACCACCACCCGTAAGTTGCGGTCATCGGGCGGCTGGTAACGATTCAAATCGAATCCGGCCGGCATAGCAAAGCCCTCCTCGAGCACGGCAAGCTCCGTCATCCGCGACAACCGGAAATGGCGGATATCCTGCCGCAGGTCGCAGTGCGCGACCAATGTCCAATTCCCCTGAACGAGCGTCAGTCCGTATGGAGCCGCCTCCCTTATATTCATCCGGCTCCCGTCCGTTTCCGGATATTTTTTTAAATACACAAACCTGATTTTGCGGCGCTCCAGAATCGCACGCCGAATTTGTCCGAGATAGTCCTTTTCCTTCCGGCTGGTTACCGGCTCGCCGGCTTGGAGAAGGCGCATCGTTTCCCGCACTCGCATAGAATCAGCGCGTACCGGCTCCGGCAGAACCGCTTCAATTTTGCGTTTGGCCGCCTCCGCCACCGGGCTGTAGTCCGCATCCAGTCTTTGCTCGATAAAGTCCGCGCCCATCAGCAGGGCCACGGCCTCTTCCGCCGTGAAGCTGACCGGAGGCAGGAAATAGCCCTCCATCAGGGAATAGCCCTGCCCGGGAGCCCCGGCGATCGGAACCCCCGCTTCGCTTAGTGCCTGAATATCGCGGTAGATCGTCCGGACGCTCGTTTCGAACCGGGCCGCCAAATCCTCTGCTCTGACCAGCTTGTTTCGCTGCAGCTCCAGCGTAATGGCGAGCTGCCGTTCCGTTTTGTTCATGTTCTCTCCCCCGCTGCTTTCATCAGACGATTTGTATTCCTTGTCATCCGTTTTTTCGAGACAGGGCATCCCAGATGCTCATCAACTGAGTGATGGCTGCATCAATTTGTTTGAACGGGATACCGTCTCTCGCCTGCGTCGATATGCCAAGGAGAAAGGTGTTGAACAAAGTCACCAGCATGGGAACATCGACTGTATCGGGCAGCTCACCATTGGCAACTGCCCGTTCGATGCAGTCCTTAATCCCGTCCCGGTTTTTTTCCCGCTCCTTGGCCAGCATGTCTTGGATATGCTGGTTCTCGGGCGAACAGCTTATACCGGATAACACCACCAAGCAGCCCAGTGGATGAGAGCCTTCGGTCTGCATTCGCGCCGAGCGGCGCAGCCCTTGTTCGATGGCAGCCTTCGGTGCCAACCGTTGATCATGAAAGCTCTCCATCACCTGGCCGTAAGTTGCTTTATACCGTTCCACCGTCTCGCGAAACAGCGCCTCTTTCGATTCAAACGCCGCATAAAAGCTAGCGGCGGATATATGCCCCATCGCCGCGCGCAATTGGGCCAGCGAAGTGGATTCAAAGCCGTGCTCCCAGAACAGAAACATCGCGGCAAGTACGGCCTCGTCCCGATTAAACGCACGGGGGCGTCCTGTCCGTGGCATACAATTACCCCCCCCTTCATGAATTTTATACTAATCGATCCAGAAGTTCTTGACAAGTCAGCCGGGCTGAACTTAATATATGGAATGATCGATCCGGAAACTATGTTACCATTTGAAGGAGGTCACTCACTTGTCCCATATGTCATCTTCCACGGAAGTGGTCCAGCCGGCATCCGTCCCAGCCAGGCTTCCTTGGCTGGCGCTGCTGGCGCTTGCCATGACCGGTTTTATCTGTATTCTCACGGAAACGATTCCGGCCGGGCTGCTGCCGCACATCGTGGAAGGGCTGATTATTTCCAAAGGAATGGCGGGTCAGCTCGTCACCCTGTATGCCATCGGCTCGCTTGTGGCAGCCATTCCGTTTGCCATGTTTACCGCCGGGATGAGGCGGCGTCCGCTGCTGCTCGCCATTATTGCCGGATTTTTGGTATTCAACACCATTACCGCTATTTCGAGCAGTTATGCCCTCACGCTTGTAGCCCGTTTTTTTGCCGGTGTGGCCGCCGGTGCGGCGTGGGGCATGATCGCCGGGTACGCGCGGCGGATGGTGCCGGATGCCTTAAAAGGCCGCGCCTTGGCAGTCGCCATGGTAGGAACGCCGATTGCTCTTACCTTCGGCGTACCGGCCGGAACCTTGCTCGGCGACCTGATCGGCTGGCGGGCCGTATTTGGGCTTATGTCCCTTCTGACCCTTGTTCTCATGGTTTGGGTGCTGTGGAAGGTGCCGGATTATCCCGGGCAGCCCGCAAACGAGCGCATGACAATTGGTCAAGTGTTTGTATTGCCCGGCATCCGCCCCATTCTTATGGTGGTACTCACCTGGATGTTGGCCCATAATATCCTATATACGTATATTGCGCCGTTTCTCGAGCGTTCCGGGCTGGGCAGCCGCGTTGATCTGGTCCTTCTGATCTTTGGTCTCGCGGCAATTGTGTCCATCTGGATCGTCGGTTTGTTCATCGACCGCAAGCTGCGCCTGTTGACGCTGCTCAGTCTGCTTGGTTTTGCGCTGGTTTCGGCCGCATTGTGGGTTGGCGGCACATCGGTACCGGTCGTCTATGCCGCCGTCGCATTGTGGGGACTTACCTTCGGCGGAGCAGCTACGCTGCTGCAAACCGCCCAAGCGAATGCAAGCGGCGAAGAAGGCGTGGACATCGTGATGCCCATCAATACGACCGTATGGAATCTGGCCATCGCCGGCGGGGGCATCGTCGGCGGGGCCTTGCTGGAGCTCATCGGCGTCCAGTCGTTTCCGGCCGTGCTGCTGATTCTGCTGCTGATCGCTTGGATCATCGCATGGAGCGCGAAGCGGCATGGCTTTCCAGGAAAAAGATAATCGTCTTTGTCCTATCCCACTGTTAAAGGAGAAATACACGATGAAAACTTTTCAGTTAAAAAACATAACGATCCCGGCTGTAGCCCTCGGTACCTGGTCCTGGGGGAACGGCGCCAACGGAGGAGATGCGGTTTTCGGGAATGACCTGACTGCCAAGGATCTGAAGCCCGTATTTGATGCGGCGATGGATGCCGGATTAAATCTATGGGACACGGCCGCAGTTTACGGCATGGGCGCTTCGGAGACGATTCTGGGCCAGTTCATCCGCGGGAGAGATGACGTCCTGATCTCAACAAAATTCACGCCCCGCGGCGAGCAGACAGACGAGGCTGTTGAAGAATTTCTCGCCGGGAGCTTGCAGCGGCTTAAAAGGGATCATGCTGACTTGTATTGGATCCACAATCCGAAAGACGTCCAGCGGTGGACCTCTAAGCTGATCCCGTTGATGAAGAACGGAAAAGTTAAATACGCAGGGGTTTCCAATCATAATTTGGAGGAAATCAAGCTCGCCGCGGACATTTTGGCTCAAGAGGGGCTTCAGCTCTCAGCCGTTCAAAACCATTACAGTCTGCTCTACCGTTCCTCGGAAGAAGCCGGCATTATTGAATACTGCAATGCCAATGATTTGATCTTCTTCTCCTATATGGTGCTGGAGCAAGGGGCGCTGACCGGGAAATATGATACAAAACATCCTTTTAAAGCAGGGACCCGCCGAGGAGATGCCTTCGATGAGAAGGTACTTGCCAAGCTGGAAGATCTGATCGGGGTAATGAGAGAAATCAGCCTCCGTCACCATGTTGAACCTGCTGAAATCGCCATAGCCTGGGCAATCGCCAAAGGAACGGTGCCGATTATCGGCGTGACGAAACCGTCCCATATCGCCAGCGCCGTGTCGGCTATGGACGTCCAATTATCGGATGACGAAATCAAAGAACTGGAACGGGCCGCCAAGTCAACCGGCGTGGAAATTCGGGGTGCATGGGAAAAGAGCATGATATAAGCATGGTCTATACTTACCACTATTGAGGTGAAAAAAAGGACAGCTGCGAACGCTCTGCGGCTGTCCTTTTTTTGTGAAACGATCCCTGTCCATGAATAGGCGTCAATGATCATTCCTTAAATAAATATTCCTTCTGGTTTCTATTGTTATACATTTCCCAATACACATCGGCGATCCGGTCCGGATCGTAAAAAGTCCCTTTCTGAACGTGATCGGCGATAAGAACCTGGCCCACATAAATTCCATGGGGCCCCAGCGTCTCGGCCAGGGAAAGCGCAAGTGAGCGGACCGCGGCTTTGCCGATGGATAAAGAAGCATACAGCGGATTCGGGTTCAACGCAATACCGCCCCCTGTGAAAAAGAGCGTCCCCTGTTTCCGTTCGACCATGTCCGGAATGACTTGCTGCGCGCTGGTCAACGCGCCGACCGTATTTACTTTCAAATCATCGATCAGCTGCTGTTCCGTTAACGATAGCGCATCTCCTGGCGCAATGTGCGCCGCATTATATACCAAAACATCGGTGATTCCATATAAGTTTTTGATCTGTGTAAAGGCTGCTTTGATGGAATCTGGATCTGAAGCATCTGCAGTTATTCCATACGATTCGATATGTACCTGACGAAGATCCTCCAAGCTGCGCTGCAGCGAAGTCTCGGTTCTCGATAGAAGAACCACCCGGAAGCCATTGCTCCCGAATTTGCGGGCTATACCCGCGCTTACGCCCGAACCGGCACCTACAATAACCAATAGAGGTTTATGACTCATCCTTACCACACCTTCTTTCAGATATTGGCTTCATTGTTGATCTTTATTTCTATATTTCTAATAATATAAATATAAGGATTCTTCGTCAAACATTTTACTTCTGTTGTTGCAATTCAGTTGAACCATTCAGAAGCGGAAGATGGAAATCAACAGGTTGAAAGGATTACAATGTTCTATATGGCTGTTGTCGGCCTACTTGGAAACGCAAGGATGGTGACGTACATGAAAATGAAAACAAATCGTTCTTCATCTCCATTGGGTGATTTCATCAAATCGCGCAGGGAACGGCTGCAGCCTTCTGAAGCGGGGATCCAGCCGCTGCCCGGAAGAAGGCGTACCCCAGGGCTTCGGCGGGAAGAGGTCTCGTATCTTGCCAATATGAGCGTGACTTACTACACCTGGCTGGAGCAAGGCAGAGAAGCTAATCCTTCGCCGGAAGTGCTGTTAAATATCAGCCATGCGCTGCAGCTCGACGAAGACGAGCAGAAGCATCTGTTCGATTTGGCCAATGTGGACCCGGCAAGCGCCGGCGCCGTTCCGATCAGCGAGGAAGCGGATCCCGATGTGCTGCAGCAAATCGTCGATCAACTGTGGTACCCTTCGTTCATCACGGATGCGGGCACGGATGTGATCGCCTGGAACCGCGCCGCAGAAATGGTCATCGCCGACTTCGGCCGTATGCCGGAGAATGAAAGATATATGCTGAACATTATATTTTTCAAGGAGGATTACCGTAAACGGCTTGTGAACTGGGAAAGCTTCGCCCGCTACTCGGCAGCGGTGCTGCGGGCAAGCTTTGACCGAAGCCAAGACAACCCGTTGTATATGGAACGTTTCGAACGCTTGAGACGGGAAAGTGAGGAATTTGAGCACTTCTGGAACCTCTACGAAGTCAAGCAAAAGCGTGTAACCACCGCTTTGTTCCGCCTTCCGGACGGTCAGGAAATGGAGTTTATGCTCCATTCGGCGGCCGTCATAGACGGCGACCCGGACCTGCACTGGTGTTTCTTCGTGCCGGTACCGGGTTCAGGCACGGAGGAGAGGTTAATGTCTCTGCTGGAACAAGACTCGCTGCCTCAATAGAGCAGAACCTATCTCGTCTGGATTGCAGGTGGACATTCGTCTCATGATCGTAGACTGTTACTCCCGTTAATAGTATAAACATGCTGTGGCTAGCGCCCTTTCACTGCTCGTATGATACAAAGGAATACAGCGATTGGAGGGCTTTTAGCATGCAAACATGGTTTATTACAGGAGCGTCAGGAGGCTTGGCTTCGCGCATCACCCGCCGGTTGCTTGAAAGAGGCGACCGTGTAGCCGTAACGGTGCGCAAGCCGGGCGTGCTGGACGATCTGAAAGCTCAATATGGTTCCCGATTATGGCAGGCTCATTTGGATCTGACGAACCCGCAGCAAATTGTTGAGGTGATCGAACGGGCATGGGAGGAACTCGGCACGATTGATGTGTTTGTCAATAACGCAGCCTATGGATTGTACGGTGCAGTGGAGGAAGCAAGCGACGGGCAGATCGAGCATCTGTTCAAGACCAACGTCCTCGGATCACTGCGCGCAGCCCGTGCCGTCCTGCCTTTTTTCCGCAAACAGGGCAGTGGGCACATCGTGCAGATATCGAGCATGGCGGGGCATTATTCCACGCCGGGAATGGGGCTGTATTGTTCTTCCAAATGGGCGGTCGAGGGCGCCTTTGAAGCGCTGGCCAAGGAAGCCGCGCCGTTCAATATTAAGACGACTATGGTGGAGCCGGGCGGAATCCGTACGAATTTCATTACGAGCAATGCGGTATTCGGAGAACGGATGGACGCATATCGGGACAAGGAGGCAGGCCAATTCGTCAGCCTGATGAAAGGGGAACTGCCGGGCATCGATATGAGCATGTTTAATCAAATGGTTGTCGGCGATCCGGATAAAATGGCGCAGCAGATCATCCGCCGCGTCGATCAAGGAGAAGGTCCGATCCGGATGGCGCTGGGCAGCGATGCCTATGAGCAAATCCGGGAAGCTCTGCTGGACAGATTGGCCGCGCTTGACGCGCAGAAAGAACTCGCTTATTCCACGGATGCGGATGATGTGGTACGGCAGGCATAATGATGAAAGCCACTCCAGACCCTGGGGTGGCTTTCATAGTTTTATCTGTATCCTACTCTCTCTGTTCCACAGGAACATGCTTTTGGATTAATTCTTCGATGTTGATCCCATTGATGACCAATCCTGATATGTCGCAGTTTTGAAAATTGGCGTTCGTAAAATCACAGTCGGTGATCCGCCCGTTCTGGAAGCTGCAGTCTGAAAAACGGACGCCCTCCTTGTTGTGTTCTGCATCAGGCTTGCTTGGATCTCCGTAGCCGATGGATTGAAAAAGTGCGCCGCCCCATTGAGCACCATCAATAGCGAGTTCGCTCAAATTCGCATCGGAAATATGCATTCCCGTCAAATTCACATCGTTCATGCTCATCCCGCTGCCATTGCAGCATTGAATTTCCGTTTCACTGAGGTCGCAGCAATTGAAGCTTGAATGGCTTAAATTTTGTTGTTCAAATTTCAAAATGCATACCTCTTTCCCATCTGGAATTTTTAACCATATGGGATATTCTACATGTTGTTTCTGAAACCCTTTTTATGTCTGCCAAAAAAAAGCCGTTATAGGGTCACATGCTGCAGTTTATCCGGATTCGTGACCATAAACATACGGACAGGCCGCGAGTCGCTGTCAAACTGGAAGGACAGCACCGCAAAGAGCTCGTCACCACGGTTCAACCGCAGGCCGGGCTGCCCGTTGACGTCGATCAGCAGCTGATTCTCCGGCTTGATATTTCCCGGGGCAATCCCTTGAAGGAAGGCCAGGATACGATTGCTGCCGATGATCGGGAAGATCGCCGAGCGAACCTTGCCGCCGCCATCCGTGTACAATCGGGCATCATCCGCAAGCATGCCGACAAATTCCCTGAAATCGCCGGAATTCGCCGCTGCCATAAAAGCGCGGGATAGTATTTCCGCATGCTTGGCGTGGTCGGAAGTGACGCGAGTGCTTTCTACAGGCACTGCAATCGGTGGCTCGGCGGCCGCTCTCTCCTCCCGCCCCGGAACCGGCGCGGTGCTGACCTTCTGCTTCGCCCGGCTGTACAGCTTCCGGCAGTTCGCATCGCTTTTGTCCAGCAGCTCGGCGATATCCCGGTAATCGTAATCGAGCGTTTCCCGGAGAATGAAGACGGCTCTCTCCACCGGCGACAGCTGTTCCAGAAGGACGAGCAGCGCGTAGGAGACCGATTCGGCTTGGATCGCTGCCGTTTCGGGAGTTTGACCTGCATCAGCCGTCTCAGGCTCCGGCAGCCAAGGGCCGGTATATACTTCGCGTGTTTTGCGGGCCGACTTCAGCATATTGATGCTCCGGTTGGTAACCATTTTAAGCAAATAGGCCTTCATGTTTAAAATATGATCGGTCTGCATTGTTTCCAGCTCCGCAAAAATATCCTGCACAATATCCTCGGCGTCCGTGAGTGACCCCAGCATTCGGTAGGCGATGCTGCTCAGCAGCGGCTTATACTCTACATATAAACTGGATGTATCTGTTGTCATCTATCCATCTCCGTCCCCGCTCTTTTCCGCTTATTGTAACATAGCCGACGTGAATCCGGGGCTGACGCCCTCACGATGAATTACTTGCTCCCTGCCTGATTGGACACTTGCATTCCCTGATGTGCCAAAGAGGCCGCCACAGATTCGGCTTCTTGAAATGCCTTGGCCAGCACCTCATCCCTCTTCAAGGAATGATTGCCCTGTGCCCGGATGATTTGATAATCGACGCCCATAAAATTAAACATCGATTTCAAATAACGATGGGAGTACTCGACTTCCGTGTACCAATCCTGGTTCGTATAAATCCCGTCGCTTGCCTGAATGACGACAACGTTCCGGCCGTCGGTCAACAGACCGATCGATCCCTTGTCTGTATAGGCGAAGGTCTCTTTGGCAATCAGGATGTTATCCATATAATCTTTGAGCTTCGAAGGAATATTAAAGTTATGCAGCGGCATGGCGATGACGTACTTCTTGGCGCTCTTGAACTGCCGAAGGATATCCGACATCCGGGAAGTGAGCCTCTGTTCTTCTTCCGTTAAGCGCTCATTTTTTTGCATTTTTTCCTGTGCGCTGAAAAATATCCGGTCAATGCAAGGCACATCTTCCGCATATAAATCAATTTGTTCGATAGGTCCCTCCGGATTCAGGTTTCGATAAGTTTCTAAAAAGTGCCGAAGTACGGTCAAGCTTACGGATGAATCGTCCTCCACTTTCGGATGCGCATTAATGACAAGCAGCTTGTCCATAAATTCTATCTCTCCCTCCTGGTTTCGATACTCTTAAAGACAATTCATGATTTAATTATGTGACATGATGGAGAATTGGATTCAAAAAAAAACAGCCGGTCACAAAACCGGCTGTCTTCGCACTTCCAATATAGAGTTTCCATGAAACCGATCACAGACCCAGCGCTTTCCCTTTTTCCAGACGCTGAATGTGCTTCTCCCCCTCATCGGACAAGGCACGGAACTGATTGATCGTATCCCGCATTTTCGGAAGCGCCGCCTGTTTGTAAGAGCTGATCGCTTCAAAGGCGGAGATGGCATCGGAGAAAGCCTGCTTGAGCGTGTCGACGGAGACGCTGGTTTCGATGGCCTGCTTCTGGATCGCTACGCCTTGATCCTTTAACATCCGTGAGGTGCCGGCAATGATATTGTTCGTCGTTTGATTCAGCAGCTCGATCTTCTTGAGCACAATGCCTTGATTGTACAGCGCACTGGCCACGGTCACCGCGATTTTCAGCGCCGAGATCGTGACGGTTTTGGCCCGGTCCACGCCCCGGATCAGCTCGCGGTTGTTACGGATGACCACTTCGTAGGCCATGATGCCCTGCTGGTTGACCACCAGCATCTGCTGAAGATCCATCACGCGCTGCCGCATCGGAAAGAGGACTTCCTCCGTAATAAAACGGACTTTTTCCGGATCTTCTCCCCTTTGCTTGGCCGCTTCGATCTGCGCCTCGATCGATTCGTCCATCATCGTCCCCAGCTGAATTTCTTTCTTCAGCGTCTTCGTCAGCTCGCGGATCGTTTGCTGCTCCAGCTCCAGCGTCGTATTGTCGTTTTTGAGCGTCGTTTTCCCTTTGTCGAGGGATACGACAATGTCAGCAATGACGTCGTCTGCCTTCTCAAACTTCAAAAAGTATGCCCGCAGCGGGTTGAACAGCTTGCCGAGGAATCCCTTTTTGGCAAAGTCGATCAGACTGGGGTCCAGATCCTTCAGCTGCGTATGCAGTTCCGTCAGCCCTTTGGCGACAGCTCCCCCTTCGTCCCCGCCTTTGGAAAGATTGCCGACGGACACCTGCAGCAGGTTGTTCTTCTCGGAAGAAAGCTTCATCGTATCCAGCCCGAAGCTGTCAATCGATTGCAGAATCTCCTTGCGTTTGTCCAGCGACTCCACATCCAGCTCCATAATGGAAGCCACATTCGCATCGGCGATTTCTTTCAGCTTCGCTACCTCTTCCGGTACCGGCTTGACCTCCTCCTCGATCACAGCCTGGATCTGCTCCGCACTTGAGACACTCATCGTAAACGCCATATCTCATCCTCCCCCTTTGATTTCACCCTTACATTTGAACGTTGAACAGATTTCCGATCTTGTACACGACGTCATCGGTATCCGCATTGATGCTGGCGGCTTCGTTAATGCTGGAAATGCTTTGCAAAGCCTTGATGTTGGCGTTATAGCCAATGGTATAAATCGGAACTTTGTAGTTCTCAATCAGTCCTTTGATGTCGCTGAGCGAATTGCCTTTGTTCGTTTCACCGTCGCTTAGTACAAAAATAACGGGTTTCATGTTCGGATCGGCTGCCAGCTGGTCCTTCAGCATCTTGAGCGCAACCACGATGCCGTCAAACGTCGCGGTCTGGCCGCTGGCCTGAAGGCTGTTCACTGCGCCCACGAACATCGACTGCTGATTGACGTCGTATTTTCCGATCGGGAGCTGGATGGTTACGTCGTCGGAATAAGAAACCATGCCGATGCTGTTGTCTTTGCCCAAATATTTTTGGCCCTTGATCAGCGATTCCTTCAGGCGGTTCAGCGGTTCACCATCCATGCTGCCTGACGTATCCGCCACAAATACGGCTACGATCGGCTTGCTTCCGTTCTTCTTCTCTTTCCATACCTTCTGGGCGGATGTCAGCAGCTTCCCGTCAATCGGGCCCATCTCGGATTTGTAATCCTCCAGCCCGTTGAAGCCTTTGTCTTTCGCTGCTTTAACGTACTTATCCTGGGTTACGAATTCTGCGAACTTTTTCAAAATGGCCAGCTTCTCCGGCGTAGTATCGCCAAGCGCGTAGAGCGGGCTGTCGTGACGCACGCCAAAAGGTGTGAAGACATAGCCGCTTTTCAGGTCAGGTGCGTTGACGAACGTCTGGTACTCCAGAATGAACCCGTCGAGGGAGCCCGATGTGGCCGCATCCCTCATTTGGATCGTCGTCGAGGCAATGAACGGTACGTTGGCTTGGAATTTCTCGAACCCTTGAACCGCTTTATCGCTTAAAATATTGGAGCTGTCGAACGTATTCAGCGAGGTCACCAGAAAATTCAGACCGGTCGAACTGGCAAAAGGATCCGTATAACCCATGACAAGCTCGTTGCTTGCGATCGCATCCGTTACCGTTTTGACATTGATGGAACCATACTTTTCGACAAGTGCATCGTATTTGGACTTCTTGATAACGATCCCGGGAACGTTGCCCACGAGGCGCTTAGACACCAATTGGGTTTTGACGCCGCTGGACTTGACCATCTCTCCCCATAATTCGTTGGAGGGCGTAAAGGCATCCGGTACGTATTTACCTGACATGATATAGTCTGCTGCCGTGCCGGAAGCGATGTTGCGGACCTTAACCGATACGGGAGTTCCGTTTACAGCCACATTCGCTTTATTGAACTCCGTCGCCGCCTCCGTGAGCCAGCCGTCCACGCCGGTTCCCGACTTCTCGGTCGATGAGAAAATCTCGACATAATGATCATTCGTGTTCGGTACCGTAATCGGAAATTTGCTGATATCCGGAAGGGATGAGGCCACATCCACCGGGTCCAGGTCAATTTGTCCTTTTACAGGCGTTGCCGTTGCGGGTGAAATCTTCGAATATAATTTATCCAGCCGTTTGGCTGCGTCTTCCGCGGTCACCTGGTCTTTCGATTTCCCGAGATTCGAGGTTACCGTAATTCCCCCGTACACGAGCGCAAATACAAAAATCAACACGATCACTGAAGTCAGAATAAACCTGCCCTTCTTCACATGAACACCTCTAATTCTTATAATATTTGGTTTGATTAATTAACAGATCGATTTCCTGCATGCACGGCATCTTCTCGATGTCGCCGGCTTCGAAGCTGTCCAGGCGGGATATTTCCAGCAGGAGCTTATCCAGCTTGAGCAGGATCTCTTCATTGGTCGCCAGGGAGTTCTTGGTGAATGTTAAATACTCGTTGTAGATCTGCTTTCTTTCTTGGAGTAATTCTGGAGGTAGATGGGAGGCTTTAGATCCACTAAGACTTTTAAACTCGGATTCGTCGAATGCGCCCAGCCGGTTCAGGATGCTTTTGAGGTTGAGGTAAAATACGTTTTCTACCGCCTGGACCGTCGACATGAATTTTTTGTAGCTAAGCTCGCTCGGATCGAAACGCTGGGTCAACACGCCGACCAGTTTGTACTTCTTGCGTGCGATGCGGTCGAGCTGATTTAGAGCAAGGGATATATCCGCTTCTAACGCTTTGACTTTCTTGTAGTACTGCAAGGCATTTACGTAGTCGTCATGCGTCTGGATCTGTTTGACCGGTACGGCGGCCGGAGTCTTGGCGTTAACACTGTAAACTGAATAAATGAGGACCAGAACACTCGCCAGAAGGAAGGTAATCCCGAATGCCGTCGAAAAGGCGTTGCCGCCGATGTTAAGACCGATAAACCCCGGGGAGAACAGAACGATGTTCACGACGATGACCCCCAGAGTGATACCCAGCAGTTTTATGTATTTCATTCCCAATTAGGTTCGCACCTCCTTCATCACTAATCTCATCCTTTACCATATTCTACATGATGATGTTTTGGGATGTCATTTTTTGTAACGATTTATTTTTAATACGGTTTGTTCTCCGTTTTGGCTTCATTTATATAGATTGAACTAAAGTTTGACATTGAGCTTCCTTTTACAGCGGCTCACTAGAGGCCTATAACACGTTCATTTCTTTAGTTCATTCTATGTTAAAGGGCTACTTATTTTCCTTATGCTCGGCAAGGTGGCAGTATGAACGAATGGAAGGAGATAAACTGGCGAAGAAAGCAGGGTCGGCATGTTTCCCTGGCCGCAAAAAGACAGCCGCTTAACAAGCCGGCTGCCTTTATTTTGGACGGAGCAATCGCACTTACGTTAGATGATGAATCACTCAGGTGATGATGGGGGCAAGTACGTAAAATGTTCCTACGATCGCTCTTGTTTTCGGATTTCTTAATGTATAGAGCCTTCTTAAGGGAGAAATCCGAAAGCCAAAGCCTATGCTTCCAGCTCTTCTCATGCAGCCCGGCGGCGCATTGTCAAAGAATACACGGCCGGGATCAGCCCAAGGGCGACCCCTATTCCACCCAGCCAGCCGGCTGCTGTCAGAGAGATGCTGTCCACAATAATGCCTCCGATGACGGCCCCTACAGCCATCCCCAACTGCACAATGGAGGTGTTCAAGCTTAAGATGATCCCCGAAGCCTGGGGAGCTATACCGATTAAGTACACTTGCTGAACCGGACCCGTCGACCAAGCAAAGAAGGACCACAGCATCAGCAATGGGAGCACAAGCATGGAGTAATGGGCAAACGCTGCCAGCAAAAATAAAATACCCGAGTGAAAGACCAGGCTGCCTACCATCGTGCGGGGGATCCCCCATTTGTCTGCACCGTAGCCGCCGACTTGGGAGCCCAGGAGACTTGCCAGCCCAAATGCAAACAGCCCGATGCTTACCATCCGCTCGCTCATCCCCGTAATGGTCAGAAGAAACGGCGTGATATAGGTATACAGAATCGTATATCCCAATATCCAGAAAAAGCTGATGGACAGCGCAGCGGAAATCCGGGGCGTTTTGAACAAGGCGAGCTGTTCCCGAATGGGAACGGGAGCCTCTCCCTCTGATTTGGGGATCACCAGCAAAAGAACCAACATGGCGAGCAGGCTGAGCACCCCGATCCCTGTAAAAATGACCTTCCAGTCATACGAGCCCGCGATGACCCTTCCCAGAGGAACTCCCAGAATGAGCGCGAGATTAAAGCCCAAGAGAACGGTGGCGATCGAACCACCCTGCTTACCGGGACTTGCCATCTTGGCCGCTACGGTAAGGGCGACAACCATGAATACCCCGGTACTGATGGCCAAAATGATTCTTGCCCCCATCAGCGTGCCGTAACCGGTAGATGTGATGGTGATCAGGTTACCTATGAAAAACAAGCCCAAAGCCGACAGCATCAGCTTTTTCCGATCCATCCTTGCCGTGAGCGCAACCAGAATCGGAGT
>Ga0224736_1081_pt1 | contig 15704 bp, 26 predicted proteins | sample IA12soil_MG_GH6A_FD_161628 | JGI IMG/M metagenome (GOLD analysis project Ga0224736, IMG submission 161628) | Enriched cells from agricultural soil in Iowa, United States - IA12soil_MG_GH6A(-) | ecosystem: Environmental > Terrestrial > Soil > Agricultural land | place: USA: Iowa | collected 2017-05-08
GCCAATTCTCGCGTGCATTGGGTTGTTTGCAGGCAGCTACCAGACACTGGTGCCGTTACTGGCTGACCACGCCTTCCATGACGCTGCGAGGTTCACCGGCGTGTTCTTCGCCTGCGCAGGCGCCGGCTCTTTGAGCGCAGCCATTTTGTTGTCTTCAGCTTGGGGGCCTCGTTCTTCCGCCCGGTTCATTGCATGGGCGCCTTGGGCTGCTGTTCTCGCCCTCGGTGTTCTCGGGGGCACCGCGCAGGCCCCCGCATCAGTAATAGCTTTTTATGCATTGGGATTCAGCCTCACGTTTGCTGCGACGTCGACTAACGCGACCATCCAGCGCCAGTGTCCTGAGCAGGTCCGCGGCGGCCTCGTTGGCATGTACGGCATGGCGTACAACGGAACGATGCCGTTTGGCTATCTGTTAGTCGGTACGGCCTCAGAAGCACTTGGCGTGCGCAACACATTTGGAGTGATGGCCGCAGTTCTTGCAGCCGGCGTTCTCGCCATCACTGCCTTGCATCGATTCCGAACGTAGCGCCGAAGCGCACAATAGATTGTGGAGACAGATATGCAACGTACCATCGATACCGCCATCCCGGCTATCGAGCGGCAGACGGTCCGTAAGGTCGTCTGGCGGCTCGTGCCTTTCCTGATGGTCTGTTATCTCCTTGCTTTCATCGACCGTGGAAACGTCGGGATGGCATCGCTGCAGATGAATCACGACCTTGGCATGTCGGCAAAGGTATTCGGATTCGGAAGTAGCCTGTTCTTCGTGTCGTATTTCTTCTGCGAGGTGCCTAGCAACCTGGCGCTCGAAAAGTACGGCGCACGAATCTGGATTGCCCGCATCATGATTACGTGGGGCATTGTGTCGGCCGCGACAGCATTGGTCCATAACGCGACGTCCTTCTACATCTTGCGTTTTCTTCTTGGCGCGGCCGAGGCGGGTTTTTTCCCGGGCGTTCTTCTTTACCTGTCGTACTGGGTTCCCGTTGCATATCGCGCGCGCATCGTCGCAACTTTCATGGTGGCGATTCCGGCAGCAAGTTTTATCGGTTCGCCAATATCTGCATTGTTACTCCAGATGGACGGTATCGCGGGCTTGCGAGGATGGCACTGGCTTTTCATCCTCGAGGGCATTCCAACCGTGATACTTGGGATAGCCTGCCTGTTCCTTCTCACGAACAAGCCGGAAAACGCTAAGTGGCTGGACGACGACGAGCGGAGGTGGCTTGCGGGTACGCTTGCATCCGAACAGAGGGCACCCAAGCAGGTATTGTCAATGCCGCTGACGAAGCTGTTTCGCAACAAGTACGTCCTCTGTCTGGCGCTCGTCGACACCTGCGCATCGGCAGCAGGAAGCACGCTATCTGTATGGCAGCCACAGTTGTTGAAATCGTTCGGTCTTACTGTGATGCAAACGGGACTATTGAATTCGGTTCCGTATGCAGTCGCGTCGATATTCATGGTGTATTGGGGGCGACGTTCTGACCGCGTCCGCGAGCGCCGCTGGCATACAGTAATACCCATGTTGCTGATTGGTGTCGGACTATTCGCAACATCACTGAGCGGGTCGCTGATTCCGACAGTCTGCATGCTCTGCGCGGTGCTGGTTGGTGCCTACTCTTTCAAGGGGCCGTTTTGGGCGCTGACAACCGGAATGTTGTCCAACAGCGCCGTTGCTGCAGGTCTCGCGATGATTAACGCCATTGCAAATCTGCTTGGCGGTGGCTTGATGGTCAATGTCTACGGGTGGGTTAAAGATGCCACTGGCAGCTATGCGCTTGCATTGATGCCTCTCGCCATTCTGACACTGCTGAGCGTAGCGACCTTGCTTGTGCTCACCCGAGCCGACCAGGCGAAGAATCTGACCCGAAAGACAAAGGCCGTCTAAACACGCAAACAAGAAGAGACGGGACTTCCTGAACTACGCGGGTACTGGATTGGCTGCTTATGCAATGCCCCGGATAGCTGTGGCTGAGCAAGTCTGGTCGAGTGGGACAGAAGCACCATCGTTCAGCCTGCCGGAAAGGGGCCATCGAGTGCCACATGCATATTTACGACGACCGCTTTCCCGTAGCACCTGGAACGGTGCTACGGCTGCCCAATGCGACCGTCGAGCAATATAGGGCCGTGCAGAAACGACTCGGCGTGGAAATGAACGTCCTGGTGACCCCATCGACTTATGGCACTGGTAACTGTCAAGAAGTTCTTGGTACTGAACATGGGCTTTGTTGCCGCTGCGCGTTGGGTTGGCGCGGTGATTGGCAACCTGCTTGGTGGCATCGTTTCCGACCGACTTCTGGCGCGCCGACGGAAGCTTGGAATGATGCTCTCGGCATTGGCTACAGCCGGCATGATGTTTGCCCTCATCAACTCACCAGCCGACCCCGTTGGGTACAAGACGGGGCCAGGCCAAATAAACGTGCCTGTGAGTATTGACGGTCAAGTTATTCATCCTGCCGACCTCATCATTGGCGACGAGGACGGCATCGTCAGCTTCTCGCAGAGTCAAGCTGCCACAGTCATCGAGGCGGCAAAAAGGACAGCAGCTATGGAAGAAGGTATCAAGGCGGAAATCGCAAACGGAAAGGTCGAACAGGCTTGGCTGGATAGGGTTCTGACTCCTTTCGGTCTGTAACCACCTTTGTCTACTTTCCCTCACTTTGCGGCGTTGCAGGCCGCGCATGAGGCGCTGGTGCTAAACGAACGAACTCATCTGGTATCACGTATGTCCAAACGAAATTTGAAGCGATTCCTTTCTCTTCGCGACTTTGAGGCAGAGGCGAAGGCGCTCCTCCCCAAGCCACTATTCGCCTACGTTTCTGGCGCCGTAGAAGACGAGCAATCGCTGAACGAGAACCGGTCTGCATTCAAACAGTTTTCGTTCAAGCCTAACGTGTTAGTGGATGTTTCCAACATCGATACGTCCATCAGATTGTTTGGGCAAAAATACTCTACTCCCGTTGGTGTTGCCCCCATGGGACTCGCTGCCATGACCAGTTACCGGGGCGATGTCGCCTTAGCAGTAGCCGCGAAGAATGCCGGAGTTATGTGCATCATGAGCGGCTCGTCCCTGATTCGGCTGGAAGAGGTCATGGACGCAGCACCCGGGACTTGGTTTCAAGCATACCTTCCTGGGCAGCAGGCGCAGATACATGCGCTTATCGACCGAGTAAAGCAGGCAGGGGTCGAGACTCTGGTACTGACCGTTGATACTCCGGTCGCAGCAAACAGAGAAAATAATATCCGCGCGGGTTTCTCCACCCCGTTGCGCCCCTCGCTGTCACTCGCTTGGCAGGGCGTCACGCACCCGAAATGGTTGCTCGGAACCTTCGCGAAGACATTGCTGTGTCACGGAATGCCTCATTTCGAGAACAACTATGCTACGCGCGGCACGCCAATCCTGTCCTCGAATGTGTTACGTGATTTTTCGGACCGTGGGCATTTGACCTGGGAGCATGTGACGGCGGTCCGCCACATGTGGAGCGGACCTCTGGTAATCAAGGGAATTCTTAATGGTCGGGACGCTGCAAAAGCCAAGTCCATTGGCGCTGATGCCCTAATCGTTTCGAACCACGGCGGGCGTCAACTGGATGGCAGCGTCGCACCCTTGCATGTTTTGAGTGAAATCATCGAATCGGCCGGCGGTTTGCCGGTAATGCTGGATAGCGGGGTACGGCGTGGCACGGATGTTCTTAAGGCACTTGCGCTCGGGGCTATGGCCGCCTGGGTCGGTCGTCCGTTTAACTACGCTGCAACCGTCGGAGGTGAGGCGGGCGTGAGTCACGCCATCGACTTGATTAAGCAAGAGGTCAAGCGAGACATGGGGCTATTGGGTGTGACCAGCGTTTCCGGAATCACCGCTCGCCACGTCCATCGCAGCTAGGGAGGCGCGCGTGAACAGCGAGATGTTGCCTGCGAACGCGCGCGATTGCCACAGACGGCGCGCGTTGAAACGGATTGGCTTATGGAACGGCTTCGGGCTCTGCTTGGCTGGTGACAGGCAACCGCATGAAGGCTCACAAGTTTGGGCTGCATCAAACCCGGCGTCCCGCGCACGACGGAGCACGCTTTTCGCTTTTTAAAGAGGTCATGAAGTTGCTCGAGATGCGAACGCGGGGGCTGTAATCACCCGTTGGGAACGAGCTAGGTCTCAATGAGCTTCTGCGCTTGGGCCAGAAGCGCGGATGCCGCGAGAAGCTCCTTGCGCCCCGCCATCGCGAGCGCTGCAGTCGCGGTCTCCCTGAATAGGTTCTCGTCCGAGATTTGTGGAAGACCCTGCTCGGCGATGCGTGCGCGCCGCAGCCGGAGGGACGCCAACATCCCGAGAGCATCCAGTCTCTGCTCTTCCGACGCACCAGCTACTACCAGCTCTGCCGCAGCAACCAACCGATTGATTGCACCTTCATATTCCGCTCTGTCCACAACATTTCCCCCGGCTGGTCAGAATATAGGTTCGCCCACTGGGACCGCGTACCGGAGTAGAGCCTACAAGGGCAAAGAGATTGTCGAGGCGCACGGGGGCACTATTGAGGTTTGTTCGTCGGCTGGGGAAGGCACCTGCTTTACGGCGCGGCTCCCCGTCCTGAAGTGCGGCGGCGAACGAACGACTATCCCCTCTTAACAGACCCGGACCTCGCGACCAGAACGTAGTTCCATGTCCTCATGAGCGGCGTCCCGAGCAACGCCTCGTTGAGGTAATGCCACTGCAGCACATGCGCACGGTGCACCCCTCCTTCAGTGACCAGCGATGCACCGCTCGAAGCGCCGCACCTTTACAGCTCGAGGCACCGTCGACAACGCGTTAGTCAGCGCTGTTGTGCAGCGGGACAGTCGCCCAAGCGCCTGCTGTGGGAATGCGTGCAGAGGTGTCCGGTATTCCCCCCCGACAGATGAGTCGCGACGAACAGGTGCTCCGCGTCACAACGCGGGAGACAATCTGAACTCGAGCGCCGATGCAGTCGCGGCAATTAGCGGCTACAAGGTTTTGGGGCATGACATCCCCCAGCAGGAAAACATGCGATGTCCGTTACTGGATGCGGTACGCGGAAACATCGCGATGAACGGCACGCTAGTCGAGGCTTCGGGTGCGCGCGCGCAGCTCGACACTGAACCCGTCAGGGCATCCTGTCGTGAGGTACCCGTCGGCGGCCGCTGGGGAATGCATCGGGTACGTTACTTGCGCGCGCTAGCCCATACTGACAATCAAGTCCTCCCCTGATGTCTCTCATACTGCTTGTCGATGACGACGCGGAGAACCGATACGCTCTCAAAATGGCGTTTGAGAGCCGCGGGCATCATGTGCTTGTCGCGAACAACGGGCGGGACGCCTTGCGCGAAGCGTCCTCAATGCTTCCGGAACTAATTGTCACTGACCTGCAGATGCCCGAGATGAACGGAGAAGAGCTCTGTCATCAATTGAAGCGCCGGCCACCATTTGCCGCCGTCCCGGTAATCTTGCTGTCCGCTGTGCGAGAGCCGGCCTGTACTGTCCGCAACTGGGCTGCGTATTTTCGCAAACCGGCTGCAATTGGACGGTTATTAAGCATGGCCGAGGCGTTCATAGCCGCGGGCGGTGGATACCGCCGCGCATTCCGCGCTTCCGAATATCACGGAATGTCGCGCAGACAAGGCATCGACTCACGAGGTTGGCCATGAGCGTTCAGAGCGCGGCTCGCCGCGAAGGAAGGCGGACTTACGATTCGGGCTCCACCTGTTGCAGGTTCGGCGCGTTCCGTGGCTGGGTTTGCTGCAGCGTGCGCGTGTCGCTCAATGGCCACGTCCCAGGGCGTTGGCGAAGGAAAAACCCTGGGAGGACGAAATAGGAATCCATAGCAAGCAAACAGCGGAACGCGCGCCAACGGCACCCGGGCCACAACAATTGGTGCGCCGATGCCCGGATATCATTTCGCATCGAAGCTGCCCCTCGCTTCGACTGTCTCAAGCAACATCGGTTTTATGAAAACCACGACGGATGCTTCCGGCTAAGACGGCTTTCGGTTGTTAAGACTTTGAAAACGGTTAACGAAATAAGGTGATTTCTGCCTCCAAATAAGGAGTACGCTGAATTTTCCGGCCGCTCCAATGGCCGGTTGCAATAGCTGTCGGCACGCCCGTCAGACGACGAACACTTCTTGCCCGCAGGTCCCCATCAAGCACCGGCTTCCATTGAAACGGACGCAGTCGCGTGCAGGACTCGTGTCGCACTATGCGCGCGCCTTGGCTCGCAACCAGCCACTCCTTCTTCGCCGAACCCATCCTCAATTGCATGAACGGCGGGCGGGCTTTTACGCGATTGACCTTCAATGAGGGGCGCATCATGTTAGTTAGAGAACGGATGAAAGAAGCGGTCTGCGTTAGACCGGACCAGACATTGGCCGCGGCAGCGCGCCTTCTTCAGCGGGAAAATATTGGGTGTCTTCCAGTGTGCCAGGACGACACGGTTCTTGGGATGATTACTGACCGCGACATTGCAATGCGCGGCGTGGCTGACGGTTTCGACTCAAACGTTATGAAAGTCAGCGACGTGATGTCGCTGGACGTCATTCATTGCAGCGAAGACGACTCAGTTGAGTCGGCCGTACTGACAATGCATGCGGCTCATGTACAAAGGCTCGCTGTTACGGACGGCGATGGACATCTGGTCGGCGTCATCTCCATGAGCGATGTGGAGGGTGGCGCCTCAGAACGCCGCCCATACGAAGTCGTCTTCTACAGGGAAGTTCTGGGAGATGCGGGAATGCCGCATCACAGTGAGCTAATGCGCGTTGCGGTGGCCCAAGGGACGAAGCAGGAGGCCGTGCAAGCAGCAATCGCCCAGTTTGAGAAAGCCCAGCATGTTTCGAGTTGGGCGGCGATTGCCAACGGATACGATGTCGTCACCATGTCAGTCGATGCAAACGGCAAGCACATCGAGGAGCTCGAGTGCAGCTCCGAGCGTGATGCTCGTATTCGCCCCCGCGCCAGAGCATTGTGGGAAGAGGCCGGTGCCCCCCAAGGGCGGGACGTGCAATTCTGGGAGCAGGCAGCAAACGAAGTCGATACGGACCGTCGGCCAGCGGATGATGCGCATTAAAAACGCGGTGTTCGCAGGACGATTCAACACGCTCCGGTATGCCGCGGAGCGCTCTTGCGTGTTGATTTGCGGTAGAACCTGACCCGTGGGAAGGCTACTGGCGCGCACGGCAGGGCATCACTGCTGCCATGCGCCGGGCGGTCGGCATGACGCGTTAGTTCAAACGGAACATTTGCCAGCAGACGCCGACACCAATTCGGCTGTTTAACCAGCCGGGGGCGCGATAGTCGTTGCCACCGAGCCGCTCAAGTACTTTCACGGCGCCGAACATGCCGGCGATTTCCATCCTGCCTTGATGCGGCAAACCCGATTGAGAAGCCTCTGTTTTTCCTGAATGGTGCGGGCCATGGCATATCGTTACTATTACCGCGGAGGGCCATACACTTCTGCTGACAGTTATGGAGGGGTATCCGTCGGCGGTTGCGATGGCTGACTACCTGCCGGCCAAGCGCCTACAATCTTTTTAGCCGAGCGGTCGCTCCAAGACATCTATTCCATGTTCACACGCCATAACGCCGCCTTCACTGCACTTCTGGCAGCCGCGCTCTTCGGCGCGACTACACCACTCGCCAAGACGCTGCTTGGCACGCTGTCGCCTTTCATGGTCGCAGGACTTTTCTACCTAGGCAGTGGCGTTGGTCTTGCCATCGGAATTCTTGTTCAGCGCCTGCGTCGCACGACTGCAGAACGCCGGAACGAAAACCAGATTCAGGTCGTTGAAGTACCTTGGCTTCTTGGCGCAATTGCAGCTGGCGGGGTCGCTGGGCCTGCGCTGCTGATGCTCGGTCTCACCACAACGTCAGCTGCAACCAGTTCGCTGCTCCTGAATCTTGAAGGTGTGTTCACGGCGGTAATCGCCTGGGTTGTGTTCCGCGAGAACGTGGACGTGCAGGTATTTCTTGGCATGGTTGCCATAGTGGCCGGCGGCGTTCTCCTTTCGTGGCAGCCTGGCGACACTCCGGTTTCGCTCGGCGCACTGCTCGTTGTCGCAGCGTGCGTGGCCTGGGCAGTCGACAACAATCTGACGCGGAAGGTGTCGGCGAACGACGCGATGGTCATCGCCTGCGTGAAAGGTCTTGTCGCCGGCTCAGTCAATCTGTGCATTGCGCTGCTTCTCGGCGCGCATCCGCCAGGCGTCGGAAAGATGGCTGCCGCCATGCTGACCGGCTTCGCTGGCTACGGCGTGAGCCTCGTTCTTTTTGTCGTCGCCCTTCGAAATCTCGGCACCGCCCGAACAGGTGCGTATTTTTCTGTGGCCCCAGTGTTCGGCGTCGCGTTATCGCTTTTCCTGTGGCCGGAGGTGCCACCGCTGTCTTTCTGGACCGCGACCGTACTTATGGCTTTGGGAATCTGGCTTCATATCCGTGAGCGGCATGAGCATTCTCACACTCATGAGGCCCTGGACCATAACCATCGACACCGGCACGACGAGCACCATCAGCATGTGCATGATTTTAATTGGGACGGCGACGAGCCGCACACGCATCCTCATCAGCATGCGCCTATTACTCATACGCACGCCCACTTTCCCGACATCCATCATCGGCATACCCATTGATTTGCGGAGGACAATAGAAGCCTATTTGGGTCTTCTGTTGACGTGCGGCAGCATCAGCAGCGTCAGCAACTGGTGCTGGCAAAAGGTCACTCTAGGAACAACCAGTCGCCCAGTCGCCGGGCGAGTCCGATTACACCGCATGCGAGCACGACCGTTACCACTCCGACCTTGAACCGAAACAGTGCGACGGCTAACTCGCTCGCGTCACTTGTCTCTGCCCTTGTAGGCTCTACTGCGGTACGCGGTCCCAGTGGGCGAACTTATATTCTGACCAGCCGGGGGAAATGTTGTGGACAAAGCAGAATATGAAGGTGCAATCAATCGGTTGGTTGCTGCGGCAGAACTGGTAGTGTCTGGTGCATCGGACGAGCAGAGATTGGATGCGCTCGCGATGCTGGCGTTCTTCCGACTTCGACGCGCACGCATCGCCGAGCATGGCGTTCCACACATCTCGAGCGAGGACCTCTTCACGGGAACCGCAACCGCTGCACTCACGCTTGCCGGGCGCAAAGAGCTTCTCGCGGCATCCGCGCTGCTGGACCAAGCACGGATGCTTGTTGACGCCTAGCTCGTTCCCGACGGGATGTTACAGCCCAGGCGGTTCGTTGTCTTCGGTCTGGCTGTCGAGATATCGCCTTGCCCTTTCGTCCAACTCTTGCCGGTAAGCCGTGACGGAACCGTCATCGACGATGTACTCGCCGTCATGGCCCAGCGCACCGCGCAGGTCTCCGTTTTCCAGCAGACGTCTAACATGCGACCGGCTCACGAATAGGAACTTCGAGACTTCATCAATGGTCATGCCCTGCTCCGTTAGAGGCGGGCAACTGAACGAGCTGTCCGCAGTTACTTTTGTTTCTTGTAAATGTCGGCATTTTGCGAGACGCGTGCAAGCTCTTCGAGCGCCTTACGACCGCGCTGCTTTGCTGTCAAGCGATACGCTTCAGGGTCTGTGCATGCGACCGTGTGCTTACCATCCGGATTTCCGCTGGCGCGCAGCTTGCTGTCGCCGATAAGCTTCACAACATAGGCAGGTGAGACATTCAACATCACTGCAGCTTCGGCGACGGTCATGGGTCGGCTCATGTTCATACCCGTGGGAACTGTGGGGCGAGCCGGCGTCCTCAACGGCTTCCGACTTTCGCTCAGTATCTGTGACGAATCGATGCAGGGTCGAGCCCGCGTTCAGTTGGCTGCTACCATTTGAGCAACGCTCGCAGCCGTTTGACAAGCCAGTCCGCCTCCAAAAACCGACCAATGACCCCGTCGGGGAGCCGCGAGAAGTTGACGCGCTCCACCGGTAGCAGCCGAAAGTCGTTCGCGGCGATGTTGCGGACAAGAGATGCAGCAACAAACTGGAGAAGGTGGTATTCCAAGTCGATGCGGTGCATCGCTGTTTCCCAACCACTGCCGGCCATATCGCCCCCTCGAAGTCGTCCAAAGAATCATGATTCGCGCTGCTCACCCCTCATTCGCTCCTAGGCGACGAACAACAGCACGGCCACTCTTTTGCGTTGCACCTGCTCGAGGTCGGTACGAAGCTCTCAGAGTGGCTCGCCGGCGTAAAGAGGTTCGTAGGGACGGCCACTGCTCAACCCGGTTTCGATGGTCCAGTCTGCCCGCTGACGACGGACAACTTTCAGTTCGCAGCTCTCCCAACCTTTTTGACGGTAATTGAGACGCTATCCGCCTCTCTTCCGATGTTGTCAGTATCACGTTGCCTCGACATGGACGTTATTTCCCACCCTGCCTTTGTGAGCTCGGCTACGAAAATCTTTCCACGCTCGCAGGTGAAGCCGTCACCCGACCCGACGGGTGCATCCACGGATTTCAGCATGATGGACTGACAGTAGTCCATGGTTCCGATAGGTGCGTTACGCCAAACTTCAACGCGGCGCACCTCTGCGCGCTCCCATTCTTGCCGTTTTCTTCCTGCTTCAACTTTGTCATGAGCAACTTTCTCGCTGTATTGCTTCCGCACGTCGAGCGAAGCTGCATCCAGCTCTTCCGGCTGGCTGAGCGAGTAGTAGCCGCTGACTGTCAGCATGTTCAAGTTGAACGTCAGTACGCCCGATTTTGAATCGACGGGATGCCCATCTCCGCTTGCCGCCACGCGGCCCCACGTCATGTCGGTCAATGCGTCGCACGTCATGCTCACGGGGTCGGCCGAACAGACCGCGACTTCCAGTCCATCCAGCGTTACGCTCGGGCGCCCGTCCTTGAAATGCAGTTCCCGACCGCCGTACGCTTTAGCAACTTCTGTCGCTTGTGCTATCGGTCGAAGCCGCTTATTTGGCAGCTCCTGAACAACCCAGAGTTCACCCGCACTCCTGACGGTGGCGATGTTTGCTGTACGTACCTGGTCTATTTCGTAGACCTTCGGTACGTCAGCAAAATAGGACTTGAAGAAAAACGGTTTCCTGAGCGTCACGATGTGTTCCCTGGCGCTCTGGTTTTTCTTTTGTGTGTCGTATGCCGTGCCAGACATACAGCCCGTCATCAGGATGGTGGTGATAACAACGGAGCTGCGCAGAAGGACGGCTTTTCGAGAAAGATAAGTATTCATTTCACTTCGAACCTGATATGGCCACATGCCAGTGATGACCGACGCTAGCAAACGATAGACGCCTAGTTTGTGAGGACCGCGTTGAGCTCCGACTGCCTCGTTTGCAGTGACGCGATGTTGACGCCCCCACAGTCAGGGAGCAACGCTGCAGGCAACAGCGCCGCGGCGACGAAAACCCATCCTTTCATTCTTTCCCTGTGAGTGTGGCAACGTCGATATTCCCGAGCCGCTAGACCGGCTGGCGCAGACTCTATTCTTTATTTCGCTTATTACGACATTCTATGTCGTTAACTTTAGGGTGAATCAGCACCACACTGCATGTCGTTTAATGACAACAGATGTGGTTATGGCGCGGCAATCTGCGGGGATACCGGAACGGCTTGGGAAAGCGATTGCTCGCGAGCGGACCGCCCGCGGCCTGACGCAGGAACAGCTTGCGGAAATCATCGGCGTCGAACAGGAAACCGTGAGCCGGTTCGAGCGCGGCGCAACCTTGCCGCCGCTACCCCGGCTAATTCAGCTCGCGGACTTCTTCGGAGTTCCGCTTGACGCCCTGCTGCGTGCGAACTCCAACCGGATTGCGGATGAAGCAACCGACATCGCCGCGATGCTGTCCAGACTCGACGAGCAGAACCGTGATTTTGTGCGCCGGTGGGTAGCCGAAATATGCGAAAAGCTGGCCAAGCGGAAATAGCAGGCGGCGCTCACGGTCCGATAGGAGTCGCCGCGGCGCCGAAATTCGCGCGTTTTCCGCCTCCGGACGCCGTGCTTAAGCCATCACGTCGACGTAGCACGAGGCGAGTTCGGCTGACCGTGCAAGGACGTCGAACAGGCACGTGCGCATGTCACCGTCCAGTCGCGCACCGTCCAGGCCTGCATGGCGCAGAATTTCCGCAGCAAGCGCGCTGCTGGCTACGTCACGATGACCAGACCATCTTCCCTGCTCGATGTCTGCAGCGGATAAGTTATGGGTCTCTTCACCGTCGTGCTCGTCAGCTGGAATGGTGAGATAACCGAATAGCTCGCCGACGGTGGCGCCGACGTAGGTGATGGCAAGTTTGCGAGGGTCCATGGGTACAGGAAAGTGGTTGTATTCCGACGTATAGCGCCTGTACTTCCACATCGGCAGCGACGGCATCTCGTCCGGTCAATGCCATCGCTTGTGCGGCATGACAGGAAAGGGGCCGCCGGGCGGTGTCGCCAATCATCGGCGTCGGGCGGCGCAACGAGCGGTGCATCACGTAAATCTGCAAGGAGAAAGGCCCGCGAGCGCGGGCCCAAATCAGGGTTAGCGGTTGCTCGCGCTCGACAATCGTCCGCGACACGCGACACACCTTCACAAAAACTGCGTGCAAGTCGCCGTCAAGACCGACGGTCCTCATAATCCCGGAACGCAAGCAACTGTAGGTAGCGGACGATTGTTCCGTAGCTGCCCGTCCCAAGCTCAAGCCGAACGTTTTTGGGACCAATTCGCCGGCGTTGCTTTCGAAGCGACACGCAAGCCCGCACTACGTCGGCCGCGGTAATACCTCTTCTTCCTCTCATCGATGGCCTCTTACAGAGCCCCCTTCACGCAAGGGGGTCACTGCGTGTAGTGACCATGGAAAATTTCGTAATCGAAACTCCGTGCAAATTCTGAATGCCTGCGCCATTCTTTGACCCACAAATCAGAAAACGAGGGCCATCGAATGAATACAACCTGTCTTGACACAAAGTCAGAAGGAGTTCGAACTGTTCTTCATATGTCGCCAGCAATAATGGCGGCAGCCGTCATCTCCGCCCAGACGTGTGGACTGAACCTGCGCGAGTGGCTAGACCGCGCGGTTGCCAGTCTTGTCGCTGACGACCACCCAGAGGGTGCCGCACCCTGGTCGGTGCAGTCCGCCGACCTCTTCGCGCAGGTGGCCAGCTGTTCCCCGGAGGTGCTGCGTGGGCGGTGGGCGTTGCTGTATGAGCATGTGCTGCTCGAACGCGACCTGTGGGGGCATCCCGACCCAACGCTCGAGCAGGGTGAGGACGGCGACCTACCCGAGGCGCCCCACATTGTGCCGGCAAGGCTACGGAAGGCGTGGCCACGACTGGTTGCAACCGTCTTTGTTCTTTAACGAATCGTGACGGACAAAGTATGAGTTATGAAGAACTTATGCGCGACGCACGCGACGAATCGCTCACGCTATCAACACGGGTCCGCGCCGCGTTCGACGCACTGTACGCCTGCTGCCTGCGGCTCGCTGATACCGACGGCATCCCTTCGGACAATGGGACACTGTTTGCACGTTCGGTGGTTGAACGCGCACTTACGACACTCAGGCTGTCGGCTGATGACGCAGCGCTTGTTAGCAAACTGGCCGGCTGGGTGCTGCATGTGGCACCGCTGGGGCCACTGCCCATGTCGCCAGAAGAAGCGGTCGCCCTCGCAGAGCGTGTTCACGACATGCTGGGAGATAACTGATGCTGCGACTCACGGTTGAGCTGTGGCCAGGTGGCAGAGAGCCGGGCAAGAAGGTGCTCGCGACCGCAAGCATAGCGCGCGTTAAAAATGGGGCACTCGCGGACTACGAGGTCGAACTGCACGATGAGGCATTGGGTGCAGTCGGCGACATCGCTCACGTGTGCGCATACCCGCGCTGGAGCGCAAGCGTGTGGGATTTGGTTGCTCGTAGCATCGCAGTTGCGCTTACTGAAGGCAAAGAACAACTCCCCGTTCGGCCTGTCTCTCCAGAAGTGCCGATACACGTCAACGAGCACGGTCAGCGATACGTGCGCGACAGCGAGATACCGGAGCCCACTCGAACACTCTTTGCGCTGTACTCTGCCGGCAGCGCGTGCCCGGCTCTGGACTGCGCTTATGCGCATGACTGGCATGATTTCCTGGCGGGGAGCCGGTAGTGCCCGACACTCTGACCGTCGCCGAGGTAGCGACACTGCTTAACGTCTCGCGGCGGTACGTGCTTCGGCTTATCGACGACGGCAAATTGCGGGCAGTCACCGCCGCGGACGGTACACGTGTCATCGAGCGCGCCGACGCAGAGGCGTACCGCTTGCAAGCAAAGGAGCGGGGCCACAAAGCCCTCGAAGAACTCGGTCGAGTCACACAAGAAGCCGACGCTTATAAAAAGCAAGAATGAGCACCATCCCAACACCTCCGCCAGCAATACCGCCGCCTGTGAAAACGGGCGGCCTGATTCTTTATCTTGATTACGACGGCGTTCTTCATCCGGAAAACGTCCACATGCGCACGGGCCGCGTCCGTACATTGAATCGCCCGAAGGTCATCAGCTTTTCGAGCACTGTGAGCTGCTCGAAAGCGTCTTGTTGCCATACCCAGGCGTGCGCATTGTGCTTAGCACGAGCTGGGGCCGCGTGTATAAAAGCGTCGCGCGAGTTGCACGCAAACTTACACCCGATTTGCGAGCAAGGGTCATTGGCGCTATGTATCACGGCGCGATGGACCCGGAGTCTTTCCGGCAGGCGCCACGTGGCATGCAAATTTGGGCCGATGTGATGCGCCGGCAACCCACTGATTGGCTCGCCGTCGATGATGATTACCTGCATTGGCCTGCGTGGTGCCGGGACAAACTCGTGCGGACACACGAGGTGCTGGGTATTAGCACGCCGGTGGTGCTCGCGGAGTTGCGAGCAAAGCTTGCCCGCATGCACGGAGGGTGACGATGGTATGCATGTACGACAGCGTTGACACTCTCGAGTGGAGTGCGCGCCGGCAACGCCGGCGTGCTGTTCGGCGTGGCGATTTCCTATCAGCGGTGGCGTTCTGTCGCCGGAGACGCGTGTCGGTCGGAAGACTGCAAACCCTGATGCATCAGGGCGACGTCTTCAACGTCGCGATTGCGAACAAGCGCTACTACCCTGCGGGGCTTGCAAGCGTAAGCGGCGTGCAGCTGTCGCGCCTGAATCGCATCTGCCGACGCATGCGCGCGCTACCGGGATGGCTCAGGTACGACGCCTTGACATCAACAAAGGGCTCTCTTGGGGGCAAAGCAATCCTGCAGTTGCTCCGTCGCGGCGACGGCTACCGGCGGGCGCGTTGGTACGCAGGTGCGACCGTTGCCGACAACGACCTTGAGCGGCTTGTTCGAGCACGGCTGCAATCAGTGCATCGTGCCGTGAAGGTCGACCCGGAGGGCCTGTAGCCTCCGCTACCTTACCGACTAAATAAAGGAAGATATCTGATGCTGTTAGCAATGACGTTTTACGCTGGCGAATACTCCGGTGACATGAACGCACTGGCCCATCTTTGCACTATCGACGGAGACATCACAAGTTACGGTGGAGAACCGATTACAGCGCTTGAAGAAGCACTCATAGCGCTGGATATGTGCACAAAGCGGTACGACACGCCGACGCTCGAGGGCCCCACTCTTACCGTTTTTATTGACCGCAAAGTGCGCGGCCGGACGACGCCGCTCGCGCGGCTCGATGTCCTGCTTCAAGATGGTCACGCACGGCCCTGGCTTGATTTTAGCGACGGCCGACGTGTCGCCCTGGACCCGATT
>Ga0224736_1114_pt1 | contig 15533 bp, 15 predicted proteins | sample IA12soil_MG_GH6A_FD_161628 | JGI IMG/M metagenome (GOLD analysis project Ga0224736, IMG submission 161628) | Enriched cells from agricultural soil in Iowa, United States - IA12soil_MG_GH6A(-) | ecosystem: Environmental > Terrestrial > Soil > Agricultural land | place: USA: Iowa | collected 2017-05-08
GGTAAGCGTTATTACGGTGGCCAAGACTTTACCGATAAAGTTGAGCAGCTGGCGATTGATAGGGCAAAGCAGCTTTTTAAAGCCGATCATGCCAACGTACAGCCGCACTCCGGTGCTCCCGCAAACGAAGCCGTCTATAGTGCATGGCTTGAGCCAGGTGATACGGTACTTGCCATGGATCTGTCTCACGGTGGCCACCTTACCCACGGTGCGCCTGTCACGCGCAGCGCGCATTTATATAACTTTATCCGTTACAAAATGAAAGATCCGGCAACGGGTGAGATTGACTACGACGAGCTTCGGCGGTTAGCTCGGGAGCATAAGCCAAAAATCATCTTGGCTGGGTATAGCGCCTACCCCCGTGAGCTTGATTACAGCAAGTTCGCAGAAATCGGTAACGAAGTAGGCGCCATGTTAATGGCAGATATGGCACACGTGGCCGGGCTCATTGTGGGCGGCGTGGCTAAAAACCCCTTTGATTACGGGTTTCATGTTATTACCACGACGACACATAAGACACTGCGTGGACCGCGCGGCGGGCTGATTCTTTCCAAGGGTATTGTTGGTAACCCGCTTAAAAAACCCGAAAAAACATTAGAGAACTTGCCAACGCTTATTGACCGGTCTATCTTTCCGGGTATGCAAGGCGGTCCGCATATGCACAGTATCGCGGCAAAAGCAGTTGCGTTTGGCGAGGCTCTAAAGCCCGAGTTTAAAGACTATGCAGCACAGATTGTTAAAAATGCTGCGGTACTTGCGGATGAGCTGCAAAAACGTGGCTTTCAGCTGGTAACAGGCGGTACGAGCAACCACCTGATTTTGGCTGATGTATACAAAAGCTTTGGTATCGACGGTAAAGTGGTTGAACGTGCGCTTGATAAAATGGGATTAACCCTTAATGCAAATGCTGTTGCCGACGATCCGCTTCCGCCGTTCAAGCCAAGCGGTATTCGCCTAGGGACCCCGGCTATTACGACCCGCGGACTTAAAGAAGAGCATATGGTAATAATTGCCGATTGGATGAAACAGGCGGTTGATGCCCGTGACGACGAGTCGACGCTGGCAAAACTCCGCGAAGAAGTACGGCTGTTTGTTGAGCAGTTTCCGCTGCCAAGCGACGAAAAGCTCCGCTAGGAGCCGTGCATTACCGTGGTCACATAAAAAACTAAGCTCCCAGAAGAGCTTAGTTTTTTAGATTCCTTAGATAGACTATGGCAATGCCGCGTAGGTACTTGATGAGGTAGCGCCACCGTAGTAGTTAGGGCTAGAAATAGCACCATTGCCGTCACGGTAGTATATAACACCACCACCGCTGGCTATCATGTAGACCGCGATTGTATTATAAATACTGTTGCCAGTTGTTGGAATGTCGGCAGCTGCACTTGTTGCCGTACCAGCTTGTGTCGTTGGCGAAGGGGTGGAGCTTACTATCGTTACACCTGCCGGCAACTTAGTTGTGGTTGACCCAGTTGAAAATGCTGTTTTTGTCGCTGGGTAAGAACCGGTATCGGCACTGATAGTTTCTGCTACCTTCTTGACTGCAACAGAGTTTGCCGATGCTTTGCTTGTGTTTGCTCTGTTGGTAACCGTAGCGTACGCAACAATTACAATCGCCGCCAAAATGGCAATAACGACGATGACAATCAAGAGCTCGACGATAGTGAAACCCCTAGTGTTCCCGAAGTATGCATTAATTCTTTTCATTTTTCTCGTATTGTCTTACCGATATTATAGAGGCTAAGGAAGATAACTCCCTTAGCCTCTAGGGTCTATTCTAAGGAGACTACGGAAGCTGTGAGTAAGTACTGGACGAACTCGCGGAGCCGTAGTAGATTGGTCCACCAATGCTACCGTCACCAGCTCGGTAGTAGATAACACCACCAGTGCTGAGACCACTGCTTATACCATATACAGCGATCGTGTTAAAGGCTGCAACGTTACTTGTTGCAAGTAGGTCGTTGGCGCCGGCGTAGGTCTTAGTAGCGGCATCAGTCGAGGCAGCGGTTATAGCGCCACTTACAACTGAAACACCAGCCGGTAGCTTGGTTGTCGTTGATCCTGTCGAGAATGCTGCTTTTGTTGCTGGGTAAGAACCAGTATCGGCGTTAATAGTCTCTGCCACCTTTTGGACAGATACAGCGTTTGCCGATGCCTTGCTTGTGTTGGCGCGCTGGGTAACACCCGCATACGCAACGATCACGATGGCAGCCAAAATGGCGATCACGACAATCACGATCAAGAGCTCAACGATGGTGAAACCGCGGTCCTTTTTCATGGTTTTTAGTTTGCTAAAGGTCATTTCTTTATTGCCCCCTAATTATGTAAACATTGTATATAGGTATGATACTATTCCGTACTTATAAGCGCAAGCATTTTAATCAGCAATATATGAGAAATCCAGATCCACCCAAGCATTGCTGACTAACTGCACGATAATATTCCCGGCGGTGGTAACATCTACACGTCCAAACACGTCGTTCGATGCTACTGCCATGAGCGCTTGACCCGAAGGTCGGTATCCGGCGGGTAGAGGGCCAGCAATAGTGACACCACCTGTTGTGGACCCACTCTTAACGAGGCCTCTCACCGTTACGACGTTGTCGGTATCTTTCGTATACTGCAAAGTAGGAAAGCCTGTCCCGTAGTTTTGCCAGCTGTTTTGGAAAGGCAGGGAAGTCCACGTACCCGTGGTTGTAGGGTAATACAGCGCCTGGAGCCCCATGTAGGAGGAGGTTTGTGCGCCGTGTTTTACAACATCACCAGAGGTATATACCCTAAATTGGCTCATGCCGTTACCGCCTGCAGGAAAGATCATCTGAGTAGTTGGGTAGTAACTGCTTGAAACGTCACTCAGCTTATTAATAACCGTTCCTAGGGTGGTTGTACCGGCCTTTGCCAAGCCTTGCATGTTTACCCGGCCGCGGTCGTCGAGTGTGGCGTGAACGGACTCGTAACCGCCTAGCCAGTTGCTCCAGCTGTTATAGAAGGGCAGCTCGTTCCAGCTATACTGTGAGCTGCTTGGTAGGAAGGAGATGGTATCGAGACCCACCCAAGACGTGCTACCGGCGTAAAATATAATGCTGCCATCGGAATCTACATCGATTCGTCCTGAAACGTTAGCGCTGGTGCCTACCTGGAAAACGAGCCTTCCAGCAGGGCGGTACCCCTCGGGCAGCTGGCCAATGGTAGAGACGGCGGCGGCACCGTTTCTGACCAGCCCCTTAAGGAACACTCTGCCGCTGGCCGATTTGGTAAATTGTGCCGTATTATATCCCGAGCCGTAATTTGCCCAGGTTCCTTGCAGACTAATATCTGTCCATAGGGGCAGGGTAGAAGCATCAGTACCATAGCCAGAGGTGTAAGAGCCGTTAGTGGCGGCGACTTTTATGGAAATGGTGTCTCCGCGGTCGGCATCGATAGTAAATGATGTTGTTGAGCTGGAGAGGGTGGTGTTTGTCCAGGTTCCGCCGTTGATGTTGTACGAGACAAGGTAGTTTGTGGCCGAGAGTATGCCAGCCCAGCTAAATGTGACTTCGTCGGGGCGGGGCTGGGTGTCTGAGACGACAGGGGTGTCTAGCGGTGAGGCGTCGGTGTTAATATTATTGAGCTTCGTTACCCTGAGGGAGGAACTGGAGGTAAAATTGTTTCCGGCGGTGGTTTTAGTACTTGCTATGGTGACATTAATTGTCGTCGCGCTTCCTGCACCCGAGGCACCAAGGTCGGTGGTGCTGTTGGAATCGGAAAAGTACTGAACCGAAAGCGAACTGACATTATCCATAACGCGCTCGTCCTCGGACTTGCAGCGGCTTGCCGTGTAGCCCGGGCTACAGGAGTTTTGCTGCCAAGGGTAATACGAGGAGCTGGCGGTGCAAATGGTGTTTGCGTCTGGGGAGCCGGTATTTAGGTTCCAGTCGGGGACGTATATTCTCCGCCAGAGCGTGTTGCTTTTTATATAGTAAATAACCTTGGTTGAAAAGACACGGTTGGCCGTTTCGGTGCTGCCGCAGGGGTTTGGCTGGTTGTCGTAATACATAAGCCAGCGGTCGTAATCGCGGGGGTTACTGTCGGTGGCAAGGGCATTCAAAATAAGCGTATTAGAGGTATTGGTAAAGGCGGCCGTGCCGGTAAAGTTGTTGTCGCTTCCTTGTGGCGAAGGGAGGGTGCCTGTTGTAGTAAGGAACTTGGCGCTGATACGGGTATCTTCCTCGATCCGGTTAAGTGCGTTTTGGGTATCGTACGATAACGCGCTTTGGTCACGGGTAAGCAATACCTTGCCGACAACGGATATCATAAGGGCGATAAAACCACTGAGGGCAATAATGACAATAGGAGCAATAATAAGCATTTCAATGAGCGTAAAGCCCGATGTTTTTTGCCGTCGTTTATTCGTTAACAAAAAGTGCATGTACTATCCTTTGTTGCGGGTTACCGTAGGTAACGGTCGCAGTGACTTTTGTAACGCCGGTCGAGGTCCCGTAGGGGCAGCTAATGACAACGGAAATAGAAGCGCTAGGAAGGTTACTGCCCGAAGGGATAGCGGGCGTAGGTGACGGGGTAACGGCGCTACAGGGGCTTGTTGCTTGAGGTGAATAGCGGCGGAGGTTGTCGTAGGCTATGTTGCTTGCTTTGGCCTGTTGCCTTGCACCTTCCCCGTCTTGTATGATGACCGAATAAAGTTGGTAAGCAGTGGCGACGAAAGCCGCGGCAATAAAAAGGGTTATGAGTAACTCGACCGCGGAAAAACCTGATTGGGAATTATTGCGACTACTCATTGGTGTTTGCTCTTTATGGTTTGCGTGCCCGACGTGGCTTCCAGCGCGTAGTAAATAATAAACTCTCTACATTCGTTGGTGACTCCCCAGGTTGCGGCGGTGCAAAGCGAGCCGTCGGCTTTTAGCGGCTGGTAAATGTAGGTGCTGGTATCGGGCGTCTGGGCGGCGGCCGATGTGGCGACAGTAAAGCTCATTGCACTCGAGTCGGCGACGTCGGGAGCGCGCAGAACTTTAGAGTTGAGGTCGGGGAGGAGAGCCTTGACTTCCGCCTCGGTATTCACATCTGCCGTACCTGGGTATTGTCCGGGATCGGTTGTGGGTGTTCCGGCCTCGTAGTAGTTTTCAAGCTGCTGCGCAATGACGCCGATATCGGTTTTACGTTCTTCGTCGCGGGCATTGGCCTGGTTTGACCGAAGGCTGACAACGACAAGCACTAAAAGAATGACCATAACCGTCATCGTAATTAGGAGCTCCACGAGCGTAAAGCCAGCGTTACGTTTCATATCTTATAGCATAAGAGGTTTGGGCCGGTGGCGCAAGTATTATATTTCTAGCGGCTCTTGTTCGATGAGGATACGGAATTTATCGCGTACGGCGCCCATGATCTCGTCGCGTGCTGCGGCCAGATCAGCGTAGCTTTTAGCGGATTCGTTAATAAGGACCAATGCGTTTTTGTCGTGTACATGCATGCCATGGAGCGTCTGGCCTTTAAAACCCGCCTGCTGGATAAGCCACCCCGTGGGCACCTTATATCTGCCGTCCGACATGTCGTACGTAGGAATATCCGGATATTCTTTGCGGAGATCCGCAAGCTGCCAGTCTTCGACGATGGCGTTTTTAAAGAATGATCCGGTGTTAGGTGTTACTTCGGGGTCGGGTAATTTGTTTTTTCGGATCTCAATAACGGCATCACGGATAATCTGGGGGGTAAAAAGCGTTATGCTGTGCTCGTCAAAATATTCCTGGATTGCGGCATAAAAGGGCGGAGCGGGTGCGGTTTTGTAGAGTTTGATGGTTATGCTCGTAATGACATAGCGCCCTGCTTCGGTGCTGCGGAAAATACTGTTGCGGTAGGAAAAGCCACAATCGGCGCTTTCAAGAACGATAAAGCGGTCGGTTTGGCGGTCGTAGGCCTCAAGCGAGACAAGACTGTCGGCAATCTCTTGCCCGTAGGCTCCCACGTTTTGGACCGGTGCCGCACCAGCGGTCCCCGGAATGGCCGACATGGCCTCGATCCCTGAAAGGTTCATCTCGACAGTGCGCTTTACAGCCGCATCCCAGTTTTCTCCGGCGCCAATTTTAATGGTTGTTGCGCCAGGTTCGTCGGCAACTATGTCAAACCCTGGGATACGGTTGCGCACGACAATACCGTTATACCCCTCATCCCGTACAATGACATTGCTCCCGCCGCCTAAAATAAAAACCGGAAGGTTTTGTGAGGCGGCATTACGGCAGACTTCCTGTACTTCGTCGGGCGTACGAACCTCGGTCATAAAGCGGGCGTTGCCGCCCAGTTTCATGGTGGTGTAGTTTTTGAGGGGAATATTGGTATGAATGTCCATTTGGTTCTGATTATACGCTAATCTGTCGTTTTAATGACGACTTTTCCGCGGTGGTGGCCATGCCGCATGTACTCGACAGCCTCGGCCGTTTGCTCAAGCGAGAACACTTTATCGATAGCCGGCTTCAGTACGCCTTGGTCGGTGAGCTCGGCAACTTTTTGCAGACGTTCGGTCGTTACCCTTGTTTGCTGTGCCGAAGCTGTCACGCCGTGTTCTGTCGCGAGCGTCTCGTTGGGAGCCGCAGCCATTGAGACAAGCTGGCCTCCTGTTTTTAAAACAGCGTACGATTTTTCGTTGGTTTCGCCGCCAACGGTGTCAAATACAGCATCAACGTCCTTTAGGATCTGTTCAAACTTTTCAGTGGAGTAGTCGATAACTTCATCGGCACCGAGCTCTTTTGCAAAGGCAGTGTCTTCGGGCGCTGTGGTTGTTGCCACGTACGCCTCTAGGTGCTTGGCTAACTGGATAGCAAAGCTGCCAATACCGCCCGCTCCGCCATGAATAAGAATTTTTTGTCCGGCCTGCAGGTTAATCGTTTCCACGAGTGCTTGGTAGGCGCTGACTGCGGTAAGAGGCAGGGCGGCTGCGTGAATAAAATCGGCAGATTTGGGCATGGCTGCAAGATTGGTGGCATTAATAGGCGTGAACTCGGCGAATGAGCCTTCTCCGCTAAAGGGATTAGTTTGACCATACACCGTCTGTCCTACAGTAAACTGTTCAACGTTAGGCCCTACCTCAACCACGGTTCCTGCGAGATCACCTCCCAAAGTTGCCGGGAAGGTGACTGGCGCCATCTGCTGCATCATTCCTTCGCGGATCTTCCAGTCGATCGCATTTATGCTTGCCGCCTCGACCTTTACTAATACCTGGCCTTCTTTAGCCGTAGGCTTTGCTGCACTGGTGGTGAATTGTAGTGCGTCTTCGCCGCCGTAATGGGTGAGCTGTACTGCGCGCATGATAGTTCTCCTATTCTTTTACTATACAATCTATAGTAGCACGGATAGTAGTAGAAAAGCGATGTATCTGTTAGGCTAAATATATATGCGCCCGTAGCTCAGCTGGATAGAGCGTTGGTTTCCGGTACCAAAGGCCGGGGGTTCGAATCCCTTCGGGCGTACCATATATGAAAAAAGACTTCCTATGGAAGTCTTTGTCGTTTTTAATGGGCATCTGCGTATAAGTCGCCGTGTGCTCCAACGTGCTGGATCACAGATGCACTACCTTGGGCCACCTTACTTAAAATGGCATGGCCGCTTTTTCGCGAGAGGAGGCTATCCAGTGCGATTGCGTGTGCCCGGTCGCTGGCTCCTAAAGTTTTCACAACCTGGTGTGAGGGACTCGTCTCTCTCGAATAGCACAATAGGTTGCTCCTTAAGTAATTACCTTAATAATCTGTTGTAATCTGGTATAATAATAAAGTTATTTGCACCCGTAGCTCAGTGGATTAGAGCACTGGTCTTCGGAACCAGGTGTCGTAGGTTCGAATCCTACCGGGTGTACCAAGAATTTATGAGAGATAAGCGTCTTTTTGGCGCTTGTTTTTATGAACCGCCTGCTACTATAAAGAGGTGGGGACGTTTACAATTTAAGTAAAAACGAGTATATTAAACAAAGTATTTATGAATCCTCTTAATGACATAGGCCGGCGATTTGCCGAGGCACTTCGGACTGCGGCTAAGCAAAGCGACGTTGCCGCCGCCGATATTAATAATGCACAAAAAGTACATGTTACCGGTGCGGGCCGTACGCTCACCTTTGCGTATGAACAACTTCGTAATGCGGCCGAATACACCGAGGAGCATCTGTTACTTCAGCGTGCCGCAGGCCGTTTTTACCGCCGTGTATTTTTTTCGCGGGATAGCGCCGTGGTTTCGCAGACGGGCGAGGAACTCATTACCGAGCTTACACTTGCCGGCTATCTGCAAAACGACACTGTAACGACAGATATGATCGACCAGATCAACAAGCTGGCCGGCGCGTATTATGCGGCACATCTTGAACATAAAAAAGACGAGTGGACACTGCAGGTTCTTGCGGTAGAAGTAGAGCGGATTCTTAATAGCGACCTAAAACGCGACGTCTTTACTCAATTTGCCTACGAACATTTTCAGACAACGATCGACCGCAAAAAACTCTTCGGCAAAGAGCCGGCCGACTTTGAGGTGGCATTGTTTGCGGGGGTTCACCGGGCACTTCTAAAGTCTGATCCGGCTACTATCCGGACGGCACTTTTACACCGCTACCGCCAGCACCCCGGCTCAAGCGCGTTTGTACAAACGAACAAAATGATAGATGGCATTTTAGAGTCGTCGACGACCGATAAAATCTACCATTTGGTCAGTCGCCGCGGCGCGGCGCTACGGGTCTTATGGCGCCTTATCGACGAGCACGAGGACACCGTTCAGCTGCTTTCGTCGCAGGATCAGTTTTTATCAGCGTACGAGGCGCAGATCCAAAATGAGTATTCGCGGATCAACAGCCGTATTAACAAGGGTATTATCAAGAGTGTCATCTTCCTGATTATTACCAAGTTCTTAATTGGTATTTCTATAGAGGTTCCGTACGATTATCTTGTTAGCGGCTCGATTGTCATGCTGCCTCTTATCATTAATCTTTTCTTCCCGCCGGTGTATATGGTGCTGCTTCGCTTTACGCTGCGCCTGCCGGGCGAATCAAATGCCCGCACGTTAACGGATATTATCGATCATCTTTTGTATGGTAATGAGCGTTCTATCGAGTCGTCGTACCGGACCGGCAAGGGCTTTGGGCTGGCCTTTAATATTGCCTATAGTATCTTTTTTATATTGATATTTGGCGGCGTTGCTTTTTGGCTTATTACCCTTGGCTTTTCGCTTCTGCATCTCTTTATTTTCTTCGTATTTCTTTCTACGGCCAGCTTCCTGGGCTTCCGTCTGTCGCGCCAGATTCGCGAGCTTGAGGCGTCGGAGAGCCAGCAGGATGGCATTACCATCATCCGTGACTTCCTCTATATTCCGTTTGTCGTTGTGGGCCGCTGGATGAGTGAAAAATACGCGCGCGTCAATATTGTTGCCATGATGCTCGATATGGTTATCGAACTGCCACTTAAGACAGTCCTGCACCTTATCCGTCAGTGGGGCGCATTTATCGCCAGCAAAAAAGACGAATTGTAGAGCAGGTAATGCGTTGACACGGCGTAATTCTAAGCATAAGCTTAGAATACAAGCTAAACAGGTATCTAGAGCATGAAGCAACGGGGAATAGCAATTATAGGCGTCGCAGCAGTAACCATGTTACTTACATTTGGGACAGCATATTCGGTGTATGCTCACGACGGCACCGAGACGAACGATGATTCATCGGTAGTATCACCCAATCAGTCATCGGACAGTACGACCTCTACGGATAACCAAACTACTGATACGGACAACGACAAAGATGTCACCAAGCAGGAAGTTGAAAGCCTGAGAAGTGAAATGAAGACGGCCAAAGAACGGGTTCAGGCTGTTAAGGACAGACTTGCGGGCCGGCGGCTTAAAGCTTGCCAGGCGCACCAGGCTGCTATCCAGACGATTATGACCAGGGCGGGTAAGCGTGGGGATAACCACATTGCACTCTTTACGAAAATTACCGAGCGAGTAGAGGCTTTTTACCAAAGCAAGGGCAAGGTACTTGCTACCTATGACCAACTTGTCAGTGCCGTGGCGGCAAAAAAAGCGGCAGCTCAGGCTGCAGTTAACGCAGTTAAAGCGGCAGACACGACATTTGACTGCGGCGGCGACAATCCCAAAGCACAAATTGCCGTATTTAGGGCTGAAATCAAGACAGAAATCGCGGCGATCAAAGAATATCGCACTGCAGTAAAAAACCTCATCGTAGGTGTTAAATCGGTGCAGAGCACAACGAACGGAGAATAGGCGAGATGCGTAAGAACAAAGGCTTTTCAGTTGTAGAAGTAGTAATTGTTGTCGTAGTGGTAGGGGTTATTGCCACGCTGGGAGTGGTTGGCTATAACAGGTGGAAACAAACCCAGGTTGTTAGTAAAGATACTACCGCCCAGCAAGCAGATACCGCTACTGTTCCCGAGGTAAAGACAACAAGTGATCTCGACAAAGCACTGACAACTCTTGATCAGGCAGACGTTACCGGAACCGATACAACCCAGCTTGATTCTCAGAGCGAATCGTTCTAGCGGTATCCTGTAATACGCTGAGCTATTTACAAACCGACCCCTATTTGTTATAGTTTTTAGAGTTCGTGGGCCAGTAGCTCAGCTGGTTAGAGCACCTGCCTCTTAAGCAGGGTGTCGTGGGTTCAAGCCCCACCTGGCCCTCCACGCAAAGAACACCTCATTTTCGCTACCGGAGGTGTTTTTTGTTTGGGGATGGTGAGGCTATCTGTGAGAATTCTTATAGCTTTTGCGGGACAAACAGCTACACTTAACTATGCATAGTAAGCAAAGTAGGAGGGGTGTCGTGAAAGATATTAATTACGACCTGGTAAAGCTGCTTCATAAAAAACTAGATACGATTGCTCAATTAGAGCGTCATTACATAAAGGACGCCGAAGCGGCCAAATGTCACAGCGTTGACGCTTTAAAGCAGATTCTGGAAGAAGAAAGGGCGCATGCCGAGGTGCTTGCCCAAGAAATAAGTATGCGGAGTGACGCTGGTAAGTTCAACTAAGCAAGCGAGTAGTTAGTTGGCTGCTTTTTTGTGAGACTTTTTAGGAGTAATAGCGTGCCGGCCTTCCCAGGTCGAATCGTCTACGGCAAGCCAAATAAGCCATACAATGGGAAGGAAGATTGCGAGCAGCACAAAGGCACCCTCTTTACCAAGCTTAAGGCCGACGTTGTACATGGCAATGTACATAAATACGGCTGCGACAATGTTAACAACCGGAATAAACGCAAGTACCGCCCAGTATCCTTTTTGTCCGCCAAGTTCCAGCAGTATCCAGCTGTTGTAAACGGGTACCCACGCTTTCCAGCCTTCTACGCCCGCTTTATTAAAGATACGGCTTAGCAGTAGGGCGTAAATAACGTACGAAGCCACGATGAGCACCAGCATAAAAAGCAAGATAGATAAAATCATGCTTGCCTCCACGACGGTGGGAGCGGTGCTGCTCGTATCGTAGTAGTAGGTGTCGTTATAATAACTTTGGGCGAATAGTGTTGCGATACTCATTTTGAGTAAATCTCCTTGTTGTTTGCTTTTATTCTATCACGGCGCTCGGGCAAAATAACAGGACAATAAGGCCTAGTATTCCCTCTCTGTCGCTAAATGAACGGATACCTCATCTACGGCCGTTTAAAAAATACGCCGACTAGTGGTAAAATAGGATAAATGGCACGACTTTTGAATGGCTCCGAATTAGCTGGATATATTAAAGAGCGTCAGGCACGGCAAGTTCGTGCGCTGCGCCAGTACGAGCATGTCTTTCCAAAACTGGTAATTATAAAAAGCAGGGGTGCCTCGGCAGTTATTGATACGTATGTCCGTATGAAACGGCGTTACGGCGATGATATCCTAATTGAAACAGAGGTATTAACGCTTAGCGAGGACGAAATGCCTCAGGCAGTTACGCGCCTTAACAAAGATGCGTCGGTTCACGGAATTATTATTCAATTGCCACTTGATGACATTAGCAAAACGGAAGAGATCGTTAACCTGGTCGCACCCGAAAAAGACGTTGATGGCCTAGGGGAACGTCCGCGGTTTGATAGTGCCACGGCGGTTGCAATCAACTGGTTGCTAGCCGGCTATGCGGTAGAACTGAAAAACAAAAAACTGACGATTGTTGGCAAGGGCCGCCTGGTGGGCGCGCCGCTTGCCCGGCTTTGGGAGAAGAGCGGCTACGATGTAACGGTTCTTGACCGTAGCCGGGACGATATGAACGACGTACTGCGCGCCAGTGACGTGATTGTCAGCGCGACAGGAGTGCCGCGTCTCATTACGGCAGCCATGGTGCCTGTCGGCGCAACGGTGGTCGACGCGGGAACGGCAAGTGAAAACGGGGTGATTGTCGGTGATATTGACCCGGAGCTGCGGGACCGCGATGATCTTAAAATAACGCCCGAAAAAGGGGGTGTCGGCCCCTTAACCATCGTGGCATTATTTGATAACGTTATTCAGTCGGCTCAGCGGCAAGCCGAGCAAAATAATAGCTAGGCGATTCCCAGGGCTTCTTTAACACGGCTTACCACCTGGCGTGGTGTAAGGTCGGCTTTAACGATATAGCTGTGAATACCGAGTGCCCGGAGGGATTTTGGCGCTTCTTCTTCGCCGAGGTTGGTAAGAATAATAACCGGGATCTTCTTACCCCAATCGTGGGAGCGGATATGAGTCAGCGCCTCTGCGCCGCCCATGTGCGGCATCTGAAGATCCAGCAATATGATATCAGGCAAAAAACCTTCCACGAGCTCTACGCCACGCTGCCCATTATCGGCAATCTGTACCTCAAAGCCGTCGGCCTCAAATTTCATACGGTACATTTGGTTAATGACTGGGTCGTCTTCGATGATGGCTATTTTGGTCATGTTGGTCGTTCGCCTTTCTCTTTTCTCAATTCTATCACCATACACTCGTGTCGGGTAGGTTTTTGGTTAGCTTCCTTGCTTCAAAAGGCTAACGACAGCGCCGATTTCCGGAGAGAATGCGCGGTCCTCAATGACAGCAGGAAAGACAGTGCGGAGCTGTCGGTAAGCGTTTAGCGAGGCCTGTGAAAGCAAGTCGTTCTCCTTTGTAAAGTCGGCTGCTTGGGCAAGGCTAATACGTTCAATCGCAACCACAATGAAAGCATTTTCAATAACCTTTGCGGTAAGCAGGGCGGCGTCGGTCCCCATGCTTACCACGTCTTGGTTGTCACCGTTAGTGGGTATGGAGTGCAGGTGGTGCGGGTACGCGAGGCTCTGGCTTTGGGCGGTCGTGGAGGTCGCGACAAATTGCATTCCCTGGAGGCCAAGCGTGAGACCGGGTTTTTTAAGGTTTAAAAACGGAGGAAAGAACTTGTTAACGTTTTTATTGAGAAAAAAGTTAACCCTTCTTTCTGAGAGCATAGTGAGTTTAACGAGTGCGGCTTTTAGCTGGTCCACGGCGCTCGCGATGTAGTCGCCATGGAAGTTACCGCCATGCAGAAACTCTCCAAGCTCCCTATCTATAATAGGGTTATCGGTTACCGCATTCAGCTCTATCTCAACGGTGTTGATGGTCTTTGTGATCGTCTCCTGAATTGGTCCTAAAATTTGCGGGATGCACCTGAGAGAGTAGACTTCCTGAATAGCCTGAGGCAATTCAAGGACATCATCCTGCGCCTTAACGGTTTCGTGAAGGCTGGAGCGGCTTCTTAGGAGTTTGGAATCTTTTAACAGGTCGCGCAGTGAACGGGCGACTTCTTTTTGTCCTGCATGTGGCCTTAGATTGTGAAGCTGTTCAGAAATGCCGTCATCGTACGCATGGACAAGCTCCAGTGAAAAGGCGCCGTTTCCGACTGCTGCATCAAGCAGGTGCTTCGCGTCAATACAAAGAGTCGCTGCGATACCGGTCATAACCGAGGTCCCATTAATAAGCGCAAGACCTTCTTTTGGTTGTAGCTCGTAGGTGGGCGGAATAGCAAGCGCGGCGAGAACTTCTTGGGTGGGTTGCCGCTTGTTGTCAAAGATAACCTCGCCCTCTCCTATGATTGCCAGTGCGATATGGGCGAGCTGTACCAGGTCGCCACTCGTGCCTACTGCCCCGTGCTCCGGAATAATGGGCGTGATACGGTGATTGATGAAGGTTTGCAGCCGCTCGATAAGCTCCACTGATACGCCTGAATGACCTTGCAACAGTGTATTGAGCCGCACGATCATGGCCGCAAGGACGTAGCTAGACTTAATGGGGTCGCCTGCGCCTACGGCATGACTGCGGATAAGGTTGCGCTGCAGATCCAACTGCTGGTGATCGCTAATGACATGCGACGCCATGGGACCAAAGCCGGTGTTTATCCCGTAAATTATTTTGCCGCCCGCCTGTTGGTCGATGAATTGCTTTGTAAGGCTGACCTCCTGCTTGGCTTTAGGGTCTATTTCAATAACGTAGTCGGGATTATTCAGAAAGTTGTTTAAGTCGGTAATTGTAAGGTTGGTGCCATTCAGGAATATTGTCGTCATGAAGTCTAGTATATAGCAAAAGGGAAATTGTGTTGCCGCTAGTTACTATACTTTTTGAAGTGTATAACATACACATATTTTCAAAACGGTCAAGGTGCCCTATAGTGTGTAGCAACATTAAACCATACTATCGACGGAGATACTGCTTATGGGCAATCAGCGCTGGTCTTTAAACCGAGGAGATCCTAGTGGTGAAAAACGAGCCCTTGACCTATTCCATACTGTTGCGCGAAGAGTTCCGGCTTACAAAGACTTCCTAGAAAAGAATAATGTCCAAGAAAAGAAAATTCGTACGTACAATGATTTTGCCAAATACGTACCGCTTATAGATAAAGAAAACTATATTACTCAGTACCCGCTTGCGGATTTATGCCTGGACGGGGATCTATTCTCTAACCGTATAATTTCTGTCAGCTCGGGTTCGACCGGCGAGCCGTTCTATTGGCCCCGCGGGCTCGCTCAGGATTTAGAGGGCGCGGATATGCATACCGCGATTTTTGACCATATTTTTGAGATGAATCAAAAAGGAACGCTAATGGTGAACTGTTTCTCTATGGGCGCTTGGATCGCGGGTTCGTTTACGACATCTTCAACACTGACATACATAGACAAAGGCAACCCCGTTAATATCATTACGCCAGGGCTCGACAAAAACGAAGCGATTAATGCCATCAAACGTCTTGCGCCGTCGTATGACCAGGTGATACTTGTTGGGTACCCGCCGTTTATTAAAGATATTATCGATGAGGGTACACGTTCGGGTATTAAATGGAACAAACTAAAAACGCGCCTAATGACAGCAGGCGAGGCATTTAGCGAAGAATGGCGGGATTACGTATTAAGGTTGATCCATTCTTCGGACCCGTATCGTGATGCCATAAGCGTGTACGGAAGCGCCGACGCCGGCATGCTGGGATACGAAACGCCGCTTTCGATTCTTGTGAGGCGCATTTACAATCAGCGCCCCAAAACGCGGGCCGACTTTTTTGGCACCACCCTGACGCCATCGATTGTTCAGTACGATCCGCGCCGGCGTTTTTTTGAAGAGGTGGACGGAGAACTGGTGTTTAC